>Ga0272441_10001246_pt1 | contig 54567 bp, 55 predicted proteins | sample SSMProp6N_FD_193582 | JGI IMG/M metagenome (GOLD analysis project Ga0272441, IMG submission 193582) | Marine sediment archaeal communities from Little Sippewissett salt marsh, Falmouth, MA, United States - SSM-Prop-6N | ecosystem: Environmental > Aquatic > Marine > Wetlands > Sediment ...
GGCGGGCGACTGCGGCGTGCCGGTCGCCTTCCTCTCGGGTGACGAGGCGGCGTGCCGCGAGGTCGAGGAGCTTTGCCCCGGCGTCGCGACCGCGGCCGTCAAGCGCGGCCTCTCACGCAACGCCGCGGTCACGCTCCACCCGAAGGCCGCGGCGGAGCTGATCGCCTCGGCGGTCGCCGACGGCCTCGCGCGAGCGGGCGACATCACCCCGTTCTCAGTAGCCGGCCCGGTCGAGATGGTCGTGGAGTACAACTCGTGCGCGCCGGTCGAGCGCAACACGCTCATACCCGGCGTCGAGGCGGCCGGGCCGCGCGCGGTGAAGTTCACCGGCCCGACTGCCACCGACTGCTACCGCATGTTCGCGCTGATGGGGCGGATCGTGTAGGGCCGCGGCCCGGCTGCCGTGAATCCTAGAACTGCCCCGTGCTGAGCAGCACCAGCGTGCAGGCCTCCTCGGTGCGGATGCCCTCCGCCTCCAGCGCCTCCGCCAGCTCCGGGTTCTCCGCTCCCGGGTTGAAGATCACCCGGTCGGGATGGAGACTCGCCAGGGCGCCTGTCAGTTCCGACGATCTCTTCGCCGAGACGTAGAGCGTGACCGTGTCGACATGGCCGCTGAGGTCGGCCACGTGGGGGACCACCGGCAGCCCCTCTATCGACGACGCCGCGGGATGGACGGGGATCACCTCGTGGCCGTGCCGGACGAGCTCGCGTACCGCGCGGTTGGAGTAGCGCTCCGGCTTGGCGCTCGCGCCGACCACGGCTACCCGCTGTCTCTGTTGTGCCATAGTCTCCTCGTTCGCGGCCTGGCATCAGGCGGATGATCCGTCATCGGCGATTGCGGTCAGCTCCGTCGATCTTCTCAAGCTCCAGGGGCTGAGAGGCATGTGGGGGCTTGGGCAAGAGGATGACGACCAGCTCGGAAATCGACGCCAGAATGATGATGCCCACCCGAAGCGTAGCATCCTTCTCGGGCTGGCCGATGAAGCAGTAGGAGTAGAACCCGAGTACGAAGATGACCGAGACGAGTGCCGTGACCATACCCGCAAGATGTTTCTCCATGCGATACAGGAAACCGGCCGCAATGGCGACCGCACCCATCGCAACGCAGAACCACAGAGCATTCGGCTTGTATGCCTGTGCCTCAATGCTGCGCCACAGGCCGGTCCAGATCGTCAACAGCCCGTAGAGAATAGTGAATAGCCACTTCACGCTCCGCTCCCTTCGCGGCATCTGACCAGTGAATGAACGACAGCCTTCTCCCTATGGAGCATCCTACCCCCCACCGCCCCCCAGGTCAACCCCTCCGCGCAGGCACCCACAGAGGCCCTGCAACCGGCCCGTCCGCGGGCATCTGCGGGGCGAAAAAAGTGCCATTTCATGTCGGATCGGGGGGCTCCCGCGCTACTATATATACGGCCCCCCCCGCATCTCGCGGCGGGGCGAGGAGGTATGAGGCTGGGCCCGGCGGCCGGACCGCGCGCCGCCGGCAAAGACAATCCGACCGACCCGCCGCAGCGTTAACACGAGGATAAATCCCGGGACGCCCGGCACCCGAAGGCGAGGTGTCCCGGTGTACTCGTGTGACGCGTGCCCCAGGCGCGCGACGTGCCGCAGCATCTGTCCCGAGATCGAAAGACTTCTTCCGCCGGCCGACGGCCGTCCGCGCGCGAGTCTCAACGCCATCGACCGCTCGGTCGTCTGGCGAGTGCAGGAGAACGAGGACCGACTGACGCGGCGGCAGCGTGTCGTGGCGCGGCTCTACTTCCGTTTCGGCTGGAGCCAGGCGCGGATCGCAAGCTCCCTGAAGCTCAATCAGAGCACCGTCGCAAGAATCTGCATCGCGGCCAGAAAAAAAGTCCGGAAACTATGCATAAAAACGGCATAGGGTGGAGGGGCAGTGCATGGTGCGCCGCCCCGAGGAGGCGAACAGAATCCCCCCTCCCCCTTACAGGAGGCGAGGGGGACAACTGATGAAGTCCCGGCGGCGGGCCAGCCGCCGGGCGGCTCGGAGTTGACCGGCCCGAAGGCGCCGTGCCTTAGGACCCCGGGCTCCGGGCGGGGGATTCGGACGGGCCGCTCGCGGTGGCGCCACATCCATGGAGCCGCGGACGGATGTTCCCGGTCGGGTACCCCTTGGGCCGGCCCACTTGTCGTGGCGAATGGGGGCTGTGACCATGTGCGGAAGGACAGTCTATGGAGTGAGCCGGCACACAAAAGGGCGAGCCCGGGAGCTCTCGGCCCCCGGGCCCGGTGTGCATGCTGCGGCCGCGCGGATGCTAGTCGCGGCTCTTGGTCAGCGCCTTGATGGACAGCTTCAGCCGCCCGAGGTCGTCGATGGAGATGAGCTTCACATCGACCACGTCGCCCAGCTTGATGACGTCACTGACGTTCTTGACGTACCCCTCGGCGAGCTCCGAGATGTGCACCAGGCCGTCGGTGCCGGGCAGGATCTGCACGAAGGCGCCGAAGTCCTTCACGGACTTCACCTCGCCCCGGTAGACCTTGCCGACCTCGGGGACCTCGAAGAGCTTGTCGACCTCGGCCTTGGCGGCCTCGGCCTTCTCGGTGCTCTCGGCCGCGATGGAGACCTGGCCGTCGTCCTCGACGTTGATGGAGGCGCCGGTCCGCTCGGCGATTCCGTTGATGGTCTTGCCCCCCGGGCCGATCAGCTTGCCGATCTTGTCCACGGGGATCATCACCGTGATGATGCGCGGAGCGTACGGGGAGACCTTCGGGCGCGGGGCCTCGAGCGTCTGGAGCATCTGGCGGAGGATGTGGATGCGCGCCTCCTTCGCCTGCTCCATCGCGCCCTTCAGCAGCTCGGCGCTGACGCCGTCGATCTTGACGTCCATCTGCAGCGCAGTGATGCCGTTCTGCGTGCCGGCGACCTTGAAGTCCATGTCGCCGAAGTGGTCCTCCGCGCCGACGATGTCGGTAAGGACGCAGACGTTCTCGCCGTCCTTGACCAACCCCATCGCGACGCCGGCAACGGGATCCTTGATCGGAACGCCCGCGTCCATGAGCGCAAGGGTCCCGCCGCAGACGGTCGCCATCGAGCTCGAGCCGTTCGACTCGAGCACGTCGCTGACCAGCCTCACAACGTACGGGAAGTCCTCGCCCTTCGGCAGCACCGATTCGAGCGCGCGCTCGGCCAGCGCACCGTGGCCGATCTCGCGCCGGCTGGGGCCGCGGGGCATCCGGACCTCTCCCACCGAGAACGACGGGAAGTTGTAGTGCATCAGGAACTCGTTGGTGAACTCGCCCAGGAGCCCCTCGTTGTACTGCTTGTCGGCGGCGCTGCCGAGCGTCGTCGCGACGAGCGCCTGCGTCTCTCCCCTTGTGAAAAGGGCCGAGCCGTGCACCCTCGGCAGCAGCGCGACCTCGGACTCGATGGGCCGTACCTCGTCGAGCGGCCGGCCGTCGATGCGCTTGCCCGACAGGATCGCCTCGCGGACCACCACCTTCTCGGCGGCGTCCATCCCCGAGCGCACCATCTTCTTCGTCGGCGCCTTGGGATCCTCTTCGTCGCAGAGCTCCTTCTTAAGCTTCTCGTAGATGGCGACCATGCCGTCCTTCTTGGCAGCCTTGCCCTCGGCCGCGAGGGCCTTCCTGACATCCGGCAGCGCCTTCTCTTTCACCGTGTCGGCGAAGGAGGTGTCGGGCGCCTCGATTTCGAGCTTGGGCTTGCCGGCCGCGGCGGCGAGTTCCTCCTGCATGGCCACTATCTCGTCGATGGCCTTCTGGGCCTCGGCGATCGCCTCGAGCATCTTGTCCTCGGGCACCTCCTTCGCGCCCGCCTCGACCATCACGATGGAGCCCTTGCGGCCTGTCACGATGAGGTCGAGGTCGCCCTCGGTGCGCTGCTCGTAGGTCGGGTTGACGATGACCTCGCCGTCGACCAGCCCCATCCTCACCGTGCCCGTCGGGCCCTGGAAGGGCAGCTCCGAAACCGTCAGGCACGCCGACGCGCCGACCATCGCGGCGACGTCGGGGTCGTTCTCCTTGTCTGCGGAGAGCGTGAACGCCGAGATGAGGATGTCGCGGTGGTAGCCCGACGGCCACAGCGGCCTCACCGGGCGGTCGATGCACCGCATTGTGAGGATCTCCTTCTTGTTCGGCGCCCCTTCGCGCTTGCGGAAACGCCCGCCGAAGATGAGTCCCGCGGCGTATCCCTTCTCACGGTAGTCGACCGTCAGCGGGAAGAAGTCCAGCCCCTCCCGCGGCTCGCCGTCCGATACCGCCACCAGCACCATCGTATCGGCGTAAGTGACGACTGCCGCCCCGGCGGCCTGCTTGGCCATCCTGCCCGTCTCGATGATCAGCTTCCTGCCGCCGATCTCCCTCTCTACTGTGTGTGCTGACAAATTCTTACCCTCTCAAAAAACGTGCATGCGCGACCCCGCGGGAGCCCTTGCTCCTGCCGTCGGACGCGCGAACCTGCGGAGTTACTTCCTGAGGCCCAGGCGCTCGATGAGCGATCTGTAGCGCTCCGGGTGCTTCTTCCTGAGGTAGTTGAGGAGCCGGTTCCGCCTCGAGACCATCATGATGAGGCCCCGGCGCGAGTGGTGGTCCTTCTTGTGGGCCTGGAAGTGATCAGTCAGGCCGTTGATCCTCTCGGTGAGTAGCGCCACCTGCACCTCCGGCGACCCCGTGTCGCCCTCACCGACGGCGAAGCCCTTCAGTATCTCGCTGCGTCTTTCCCTTGTCATCACCATCTTGCTGCGTCTCCTCTGACAACCGCCTCCACGCGCAGCCCCATGCCGCACGCCCCCTCGGGCAACAGGCTTCAGCAGGAAACAGGGGATAGTCCAACGACCTCGAGGATGAACAGGCTGATACTGCTCCGAGCGCCTTTGCGCCCCCCCGGCAAGTCAGTCCTTCCCTCTTCCCATACCTCTTCGTTACCGTCGGGCGATACCAGTCTTCTCTTTCTCAACCACTAGCCAGTATACGCCCCGGAGTGCCGGGGTGTCAAGGGGAAAAGCTGCGTGCTGCGCCGTCCCGGCGATTCCGTGCCCGTTCTCCGGTTCAGGGCGGCCCGGGCGTGTGGTGCCTCGTGAAAGGGGCGTTGCCGCGTGGGCGGTCCGTGACCGGATCAGCTCAGCGAGTCGAGGGCCTTCTCGAGCGAGTCCATCGCGTTCTCGCAGGCCCTGTCAGCCGACTTCACGGGCGGCGGGTGAGAGGCACAGACCCATCCCTCGAAGCCGATCTTGTCGAGGGTCCTGATGATCTGCTTGACGTTGAGCTTGCCCTTGCCGACCGGCCGCCAGGTCGGCGACCGCCGGCGCCACTCGTTCTTGAGCACCACCCGGGGCCGGCCGTCGAGCATCCTGACGTAACCGATCCTCTTCTTGTACTGCTTGAGGACCGTCTCAACCGAGACCTTGACGGTCAGAAGGTGCGACGTATCGGGGCACAGGAAGACGGACTTCTTCGGCGTGGCCTTCATCAGCGCGGCCATCTCGGTCCGCTTCTCGATGATGGTGTTGACGTCCGGCCGCACGGCGAGCTTGACGCCCCTCTTCAGTATCTCCTTGCCGATCTCCGAGATGAAGCCGAAGAACACCTTGTACTCGTCGCTCTCGACCGTCCGCTTCTCGCGGTAGGGGGGGCGCACGATGAGAACGGGAGCGCCCATCTGCTCGGCGAAGCTGGCGTAGCGAAGCAGCGCCAGGCCGGCCTCCTCGATGTTCTCCTCGTTGAGCGATTCCATCACAGCCTCGACGGCAGAGAGGCGGAGGTCGATGTCGGCGAGCATCTCGCGGAAGACGAGCACGCGGTCGTGGAAGCTGCGGACGATCTCCGGCACAACCTCCACACCCCTGAAGCCGGCCCCGCTGATCGCCCGGAGGGCGGAGACGAAATCCTCCTCAGCCCAACCTTCGGCGTGATAGGCTAGCTCGATGTCTGTGATCATGGGGCCGCGAGGGCTCCTCTTGCGGCGGACCTTGCGGGTGCGCGGTGCAGCGCCACACGATACGTTCGCGGGGCGGAGGTGTCAAGCGAATCTGCGGTGCGCGCCCCCCTCCCCCCCGTGGCCGGGAGCTCGGAGCGGGGGGCGGGGGGGGAGGCGGCGCGCGCGAAGGCCGGCGCTTGCGGAGCGTCTCTGCAGGTGGTAACATTCTCCCAGACGCTCTCCTGGAGCTCCGGAGGCAGGTGCCTTGGCGAAGCGACCGGCCGACAAGATGACCGACACGCGCTTCGCCAAGATCGCGATCGTCGAGAAGCTCATCACGCCTTCCCAGGCCCGCGAGCTGCTCGATCAGATAGAGCAGGCGCGCGCGCAGGGGCGCAAGCCCCCGAGCCTCGCCAACCTTCTCATCGACAACGACCTCATCACCGAGAAGGAGAGGCGCCGCCTCACCGCGCGCCTCCGCGCCCCCGCGCCCGCGCCGAAGGCCGACCAGATGCCCGAGATCCCCAAGCGCGTCGGCCGCTACGAGATACTCCAGCAGATCGGCCGCGGGGGCATGGGCGACGTCTACAAGGCGCGCCAGCTCAACATGGACCGCATCGTAGCGCTCAAGATACTCCCCGAGGGGATGGCGCGCGACAAGCGCTACATCCGCCGGTTCATCCGCGAGGCCCGCGCCGCCGGCACTCTCAACCACCCGAACATCGTCCAGGTCTACGACGTGGGCTACACCCACGGCCGCTACTACTTCTCGATGGAGTTCGTCGAGGGCAAGAACTCGGGCCGTTTGCTCTGGGCCGAAGACCACCTCGAGCCCGCCCGCGCCATCGATATCGGCATCCAGATCGCCCGGGCCCTCGGCCACGCGGCCCGGCACGGCATAGTCCACCGCGATATCAAGCCCGAGAACATCCTCGTCACCCCCGACGGCACGGCGAAGCTCGCGGACCTGGGCCTCGCGCGCCGCGCCGACGGCTCGCCCGACGAAACTGGCACCCGCCACGGCATGACCATGGGCACGCCCTACTACATGTCGATCGAGCAGGCTCGCTCGGTCTCCACCTGCGACCATCGCTCGGACCTCTACTCGCTGGGCGCGACGCTCTATCACCTCGCGACGGGCAAGGTTCCCTTCGACGGCGACTCCTCGGTGGACATCCTCATGAAAGCTGCCGAGCAACCCGTCGTGCCGCCCGACCGCATCTGCGCCCAGGTGCCGGCGGGACTCGCGCGCATCATCGAGAAGATGATGGCGAAGGCGCCCGGCGACAGATACCAGACGGCGGAGGAGCTCGTCTCCGACCTCGTCGAGATGCGCGAGGCCCTCGACCGCGGCTCTCAGGGCGATGCGATAGCGGAACGCATCGGCACGGCCTACACGGCGGCGCGCTCGCCGTCGACGGCCCTGGTCGCGGTGCTCTTCGTCGCGGCGATCGCCGCCGCGCTCATCATAGGCGCGCTCATCGGACGCGGCGGCGGCATCTACAGCCCACCCCTGCCGAAGCCGATCCCCTTCCAGGATCCCAAGCAGCCCGGCGCCGAACCCCCACGGACGGGGGCCCGCCCCCAGCCGCCGGCCGGGAAGGCCGGCGAGCCCGAGCTCGCCTCCGCACGCGAGTTCTTCGCAGCGAACCCGGAAAGCTACGGCGAGGCACTGGCCAGGCTCGGAGACGTCGAGAAGCGCTTCGCGGGCACTGCCCCGGGCCTTGCCGCCGCCGACGACATCACACGCATCCGCCACCAGCGCGAGGAGGTAGCCAGGCGCGAGCTCTTCCGCCGCCTCGCCGCCGCCGAGATGCTCGCGGCCGACGGAGCTTACGGCGCCGCCGCCGACGCTCTGAAGATGCCCGCGGCCCTCGCCGACTCCCGCGCCGCCGCCAAGGCCGCCGCCGAGGCGGAGAGCATGCGTGAGCGCGCCGACGCCGACCTGTGGAGGCTGAGGCGCGCCTCGGCGGCTCTTGTCGCCGCGGGGGCGCTCAGCGAGGCGGCGGGGCTCTGGGACGAGGCGATCGACGTCTGGGGCATCAAGCCGCTTGTCGTCCAGGCGACGCGCGAGCGAGACCGTATCAGGCAGCTCATGGCCGCGGAGGCGGCCGCCGCCGCCCGCGCCGCCGAGAAGGAGACCGAGCTCAAAAAGGCCATGACGAAGATCGACGCGCCGCTGGGGCGCTGGAACTTCAAGCGTGCAGCGGAACTGGCTGCCGCCGAGAGCACGCGCGTCGGCTCGCCCGCGCACCGCGAGATGCTGCTCGAGCGCAAGGAGCGCCTGCTGGCCCTCGCGCGGCTGAAGGAGCGCCTGCTCGCGAAGATCAACTCCATGAAGCCCCACCTGCAAACCCGCACCTTCTCGACCAATCTGCTCGACGGCGCGCTGGTTCGCGCCGACGACGACCACATCTACGTGAGCCTCGGCGAGCGCGCCGAGACCATGCAGCCGTGGAAGCGGCTCACCGCGGACGACTTCCTGAACCTTGTCAAGCGCCTCACGTCGACGCGTAGCGTGACGGACAGGCTCGGGCAGGCCGTGCTGCATCTCGAGCTCGGGCGCCTCTCGTCGGCCGGCAGGCTGCTCGACCGCCTCGTGGGAGAGGCCCCCGAGGCACAGGGCTACCTCGATCAGATCACCCGCATCCACACCCGCCACGCGGAGAAGCGCGCCTCTGACCTCATCGAATCCGCCAGGGCCCTCCTCTCCGACGGCCACTTCGGCGCGTGCATCGAGGAGATCGGCCGCGTCCTCATCGAGTACTCCGAGACCAGGAGCCTCGCCGGCCGCCGCGGCATGGTATCGCAGCTCCTCGCGCGGGCCGAAGATGGCCTCGCCGCCAAGGGCGGAATGGCGGGCAAGGTCCTCCGCGCCGATCGGGGTCGGCTGAAGTGGCGGTACGACTTCGACTCGGCGGGGGAGCTCGCCGATTGGACGGCCGCCGGCGACCGGCTCATGCTCGACGCGGGCAGGCTTTGCCTGGAGGGCGGCGTCGTGAGCACCGCCTTCGAGGTGCCGCTGAGCGGCGGCCTAAAGGTGACCATCCGGCCGTCCTTCCAGGAACCCGAGACCAGCTCGCTCGCCGTGCGACTCATACCGCGCGGAGGCGATGAGGAGCGCGAGGGCATCTTCGGCGCGAGGATATCCGGCGGAACGCCCCAGCTCTTCGCCCCCGGGGGCCGGGTCGCCGGAGCGAAGGGCGGGCCCGCTCCGGCGGACGGGCTCAAGGAGGTGACGCTGGTGCTCGCGGCCGGCACCGTCCGCCTCTTGGTTGACGGCAAGCCGGCCGGGGAGCTGGAGCTCGATGATGCCCCGCAGTCGGTTGGCCTCGAGATCGGCATGGCCGGCACGGTCGCCCTCGACTCCGTCGAGATTCGCTCGCGGCCCGAGCAGAAATGGCTGGAGCAGCTCAGGGCCAAGCGGCGCGAGGCCGCGCGGGAGGTGCTCCGGCAGGCCGCCGCCGCGCGAGCGGCGGATGCGCTCGGCATCTACCGGCAGATCCTGCGCGACTTTCCCGACAGGCGCGAGGAGTGCTGCCTGGCCGAGTTCGCCGCCGCCAGTCTGGAGATAGAGCGCGGCAGGCCGTCGGAAGGCATTCGGAGCCTGCGGCGCGCCCTCTACCTCTATCCTTCCCAGGCGGATCGGCACCATGCCCGCATCAGGGCCGAGCTTGACAAGCTGCTCCAGGAGGCGGATAATTAGCGGCCAGCCATGCCAATAGAACGAGCGACAGACGACCTCATAGCCGATCTCTCATCGCGAGCCTGGGAGCTCCGGCGCGACGCTTGCGAGGACCTGGGCCAACGGCGCGAGAAGAAGGCGGTGCCCTACATAGTCAACCTGCTCAAGGACACCGTGGGGGCGGTGCGCTACGCCGCCGTGCAGGCTCTTGGCATGATAGGCGGAGACGCGATCGTCCAGCCCCTCCTCGATTGCCTCGCGGACACCGATTTCGGCGATCACGCTCCGGTGCTCGAGGCGATCGGCAACATGCGCCGCGCCGAGGCCATCCCGTACCTGCTCACGTTCCTCCGCGACCCGGACCCCATGATCCGCGGCATCGCCAACACGTCGCTGATGGTCACAACGCGGCAGGCCCTCGGTTTCCAGGCCACCGCTCCCGAAGAGGACCGAGAGATGGCCATCATGAAGTGGGAGGCCTGGTGGGAGTCCACCGAGGGCAACTTCGTGGTGCCGACCGCGAAACCCAAGAAGAAAAAGAAGAAGAAGCCGAAGAAGTGACCTCCCCGCCTGGAGGCCCGCCCCAGGAGATACCGGATGGCGCTCGATGCCGGCCTCGCAGACCGTATAGCCGCGTGGATTAGCGCAAAGGTAGCTTCGGCGAACTGCCGCGGGGCTGTCGTGGGCTTGAGCGGGGGCATCGACTCGAGCGTCGTCGCCGCCCTCTGCAAACGGGCCATGGGCGATAACGTCCTCGGGGTGATCATGCCCTGCGGCTCCGGCGAGGCAGACGCCGCCCATGCCGCGCTCCTCGCGGATGCCCTCTCGGTCGAGACGCTGACGGTGCCCCTTGACGAGGCGCTCGCCGCGCTCAAGCAGGCCCTGCCGCCCGGCTCCGAGATGGCCGACGCCAACATCAAGCCGCGGCTGAGGATGGCGGCCCTATACCACGTCGCCCAGGCGCGCGGCTATCTGGTCGCCGGCACAGGCAACAGGAGCGAGATCCTGATCGGCTACTTCACCAAGTGGGGCGACGGCGGTGTCGACATGGAGCCGATCGGCAGCATCTACAAGCATGAGGTCCGCGAGCTCGCCGCGCAGATAGGCATTCCCCGCGAGATCATCGCCAGGCCTCCATCCGCCGGCCTTTGGGAGGCACAGACCGACGAGGGCGAGCTGGGCATGACCTACGACGAGCTCGACCGCGCGCTGGCCGTCATCGAGGGCGAGGCCGACGACGACTCGCTCGCCCCCGCGCTCCTGGAGAAGGTCCGGGCCCTGGTGGCTGCGAGCGCCCACAAGAGGGCCATGCCGGAGATCCCCGATCTCCCCAGAAGACAGTAGAGAGCTCCGGCCCGGCGGCCGATAACCTTTTGGGAACTCGTCATGAAGTTCGGCTCAGCCATAACCTTGATCGCCCTCTGTGCAGGCGCCGCCCTGTGTGAGGAGCCCGCGGCCGCCCTTGCCCGCGCCGACATTGCCGTCGTCGCCAAGGTCCTTCGGATTCAGCGGGCCGACCTCGCCGAGATCAAGGTAGAGGAGGTCCTGAAGGGCGCGCTCACAGAGGAGACCGTCCGCCTTCGGGTGCCTGACGGTCTCCCCGCCGATTTCCCATCTTCAGGAGAGCGCCGCATCTTCCTCCTAAAGCGCGCGGCGCGCGGCACCGTCTTCGACCTGGCCGGCCCCGGCGGTGTCATCCCCGCGACGCTCGCCAACGTCGATGATATGATAGCCGCCGCCGAGGAGCAGCTGTTCGCCTCGGGATCTGAGGAGATAGGCCCCCGCCCCGTCGCCGAGACCGTCCCTCTTCCACCGAGACGCGAGAGCTCCGGCGATTCGACGGCGCCGTCCGTCCGGCCCCCGGTCGAGCCGCCCGGCACCGGACAAGAGCCCCCGGGGACGCTCACCGATCAGGCGCCCCGGCCCCCGGCCGGCCCGGCCGAAGCCGTCGAGCTGCCGCCACTGGCTGCGCCCGCGTCGGCGCCCGGTCCGGCCGCGGTCGATCTGACGTCAGCGCCCCGCCCGAGCCCCGCTGCGACCGAGCCCGAGATCGTCAAGGGCGACCCCACCAAGAGCCCCGCTCCGGCCGAGCCCGAGATCGTCGAGCCCGCCCCCGCCCCCGCCGCCGACACCGGGCCGCAGGCCGAGCCCGCCCTGACCGCGCCGAAGGTCACCGCGGAGCTCGCCACGCGCGCCGCGGCGGCGGACGTCGTCCTGATGGGCAAGGTTGCTTCGGTCGAGCTGCCGCGCAGCGCCGCCGAGCGCGCCGTGCTGGCCTTCGTAGTCGATGAGTCCCTGAAGGGCGAGGTCGCCGCGGGCACCAGGGTCTCGCTTGCCCTCCCGGCCCCGGGCGCCGGCGGGCCCGTCTGGCGCCCCCGCCGCTGCCGCGCCGTGGCCTTCGCGCGGGCCGCCGGACGGGCAGGAGAGTTCCGCCTGGTGCATGCGCTCTACGGCGTCGAGCCCATGGGCGATGAGAGCGCGTCGGCCAGGCTGCTCGAGCGCCTCGCGCGGGCCGAGGGCATCAGCGCCCCGGCCGCGATCGCCAAGTCGCCCGCGGCAGCGATCTCGCTCGTCGCGCGCTCGTGGCGGAAGGCGTGGAACGCGAAGGACCTGGAGGCCACCATCCGCTGCTACTCCTCTCGGAGCCCGCTCGCGAAGGCCTACCGCCGGGGCGGCAAGAGCCGCGAGCGCCTGGCCGCCACGCTCCGCGACTTCCCCGACACCATCTCCCTTCAGGTGGGTGACGTCAAGGTGATCGAGGGGCAGAGGGCCAGGGCCTCGGCCGCACTCCTGCAACGGCGCGGCGACCTCGTGAGTCGACGCACGATAACGATGACATTCGTCCTCGAAGGCGGGCGCTGGCTGATCCTTCGCGAGGGCTTCTAGAGAAGGCTCAAGGTTCCTTGAGGCTCCCCAACGCCGACCGCTGGATCGCCGCCCACGCGCCCGGAGTCATACTCGTCATGGCCGCCCTGCACCTGCCGGCCGCCGCCTTCGCGATGCTCTACGCCCGCTGGCTCGGCTCCGACGTGAGGTACCGCGTCCGCACCGCCCCTGCCGCCCGGGTGATGACGATCGTCGTCCTGACCATCGGCCTGCTGCTTATCTTCTCCGGAATGCTCTCGCTCCTGCGGGCGCGCGACACCCGACGCGCCGTCAGGGCCGGCAACGAACGCGCGCGGTGGGTCGAGCCGCTCGTGACGATGGCCTCGCTGATACTGCTGACGCTCACGCTGCTGGCCGCCGTCATGATCGACACCTTCGCGCTTGTCGATACCAGGGGCGTCAGGCCGGCGCTCGAGACGTGGCTGGTGATAGCGGCGAGCATCTGCGCGCTGCTCGCGACGATCTTCTACATCCTCGGGGTCGTCGCGCGCCGGGAGAAAATAGGGCCGCCGCTGCTGATGGACGCGCTCGGCACGGTGGCGATTCTGGGCGCGGCTGGCACGCTCGTCGCGATCGGCGTCATGAAGCTGCTGGGGGGCTGAACTCCGGGATCTCGACGGCCGCGCCGCCCCTCGCCCGCGACTCCACCGACACCGGCATGAGCGACGACCAGGTCACCGCGTCGTAGACGTCGATCGGGGGGCGCGTGCCGTCCAGAACCGAGTCGACGAAGGCGGCCAGCGTCATGAGGTCCGACCCGCCATGCCCGGCCTCGCCCGCTTCGGCCGCGTAGCGCCGCCAGAGCGGATGCTCGAACTCCTCGGCGTACGTCCAGATGCTCTCCCACTCCGCGTCGTAGCCCGTCGTGTCGCCCGGGCTGCGGCCCTTAATCCATACGAGTGGATCGTCGCCCGACGTTCGCGGAGAGACGAAGGCCCCCTCGGTGCCCCGGAGCTCGAACCGGGTCGTCGGGTGGTGCGGCCTCGGGGATGCGTGATCGGCGTGGAGACTGATGAGGCCGCCGTTGCGCGTAGAAATGAGCGTCGTCGTCGCGTCGCCCGCGCTCCAGAACTCCCCGCCCGCCGCGGGGTGGTCCGGCCCGAAGCGCTCCGCGGCGTACGCCGGCCGGGCGAAGGCCCCCGACGCGACCGTCCAGGCCTTGTCGAAACCGTCTTTTCGCTCCCGACCGATGCCGAACCACTGCGCGACGGGCCCGAGCGCGTGCGTCGGATACCAGTCGCCGTCGGTGTCGCGGCCGAGCACGCCGCGCCACGTCAGCTCGCCGTCGCCGCCGAAGCCCAAGGCCCGGCAGTCGTGGATGTAAGCGCACTCGGCGTAGACGGGCCGGCCGAAGAGACCCCGCCTGGCCATCTCGTTGACGATCATGTTCTCGCGGAAGTAGCAGCAGTTCTCGGCCATCATGTAGGTCAGGCCGGTCGACTGGGCAGCCGAGACGAGCTCGCGGCCCTCGTCAACAGTCGTGCACGCTATCACCTCCGAGAGCACGTGCTTGCCGGCTCGCATCGCCTCGAGCGAGTGCTGCGCGTGAAGGGGCATCGGCGTCGAGACGAGGACGGCGTTGCAGTCGGCTGACTGGAGCGCCTCCGTGAGGCCCGCGAAGCACTCGATGCCCGGCACCATCTCCCGCCACCGGGCCCTGACCTCCTCGTCGGGATCGCAGACGGCTGTGATCTCGAGCCGCGGGGCGAGCGCCTCGGCGCACCCCACGAAGGCCCTCCCCCGGCCGCCGCCGACCACGGCCAGCTTCACCACCTCGCCGGCTGCCATGCATCGCCTCCAGAAGGAGGAGGCCGCCCGGGAGCGGCCCCGCCTCCACGATCACGGCCTACTTCAGGCCTTCGACGATCCCTCTGATCTTCGCGGCCCTGTTGCCCGCCTTCGTGAGGTCTCCCGCGAGGTCCTCGGCGTGGAACCGGATGAAGGCCGTGAAGGTGGCCTTGCCGTCCGGGCCCAGGCCCCATATCTCGGCGCGGCTCCTGCCTTTGCCCAGGGCCTTCGCCAGCGAAAGCGCCAGGACGTGAGGCGGGAAGAAGTTGATCTCCACGGTGCCGGCCTCGCCGTCGGCGACCAGTCCCTTCGGGGCGGCGCCGCTCATCCCGGACATCTTCACGAGTACCCCCTGCCCCGCGAGCGGAGAGTAGACGTCGACCCAGCCGGCCGCCGCCTCATCGGTCTGCACGACGACCGGGGCCACGTCGTCACCGGCGGCCTTCCATATCCATGCGTTCGTCGCCGAGGTCTGGATGACGCCCCCGTACCGCCACTGGGGCATCCGGTTGCCCCCGCCATCCGACAGGTAGTAGTAGGGGATGTCCTGCTCGCGCGTCGAACGGGTCTGGTCGAGCATATACTGCTCGTCGCGGAAAGAGCCGCCGATCGTCGTCCGGAGCGTCTTGGCGTGATCCCAGCGGACGCGCTCGCCGCCGACGACGGCCCTGTTCTTCTCGTTGTCGCCGACGTTCACGGGGAAGCTGAGGCCGTAGGCCGCGATGCGCGCGTCGGCGGGCAGGCTCGAGAAGTCGGTCGTGAGCTCGACCTTGAGCGCCCCCCCTCCACCCGCGGCGGAGAACTTCGCTTCCCAGGGCAACCTCGCCCCGGCGACCGCCAGCGTGCCGCTTGCCCCCGCATCACCGGCCCTCGCCACGCGGACGGAGGCGCGCTCGAGCGTGCCTGTGACCGACAGCCCACGGCCGTAGCCGTCGTCGGTAGCGCGGAGAACGTCGAGGAACAGGCCCGTTGCACTGCTCACGAAAATCCTGTGGCGCGCCGAGCCGAGCCTGTTCCCTCCCGGCCCGAGGACCTCCGTGTCCAGGTCGTACCGTCCTCGCGCAAGGTCGGCGGGGATGACGATCTCGACCTCCTTCGGCTCGGCAGCGAGAAGTGGCGCGTCAACAATGATCCTGCGGAGTTCCTTCACCACCTCCCCCGACTTCGAGAGAATCCTCGGCCTGAGGGTTACCCGGCCCGCTCGCGAGCCCGACACCAGGGCCGCCGCGACGACCGCCTTGACGCGCTCGCCGGGAGCGACGCGGAACTTGTGCGGTTGAAAGCAGACGGCCGCCTCGGGGCACCCGAAGGTGACCGCGTCGAAGTTGAGAACGGGAGCGTAGTCGTGGCTGATCTCGATTTTCGAGCCGTCGACCACGTGCTCGCGAAGCTCCGACTGGTTCTCATAGCTGTAGTGACCTATGCCCTTGCCGCCCCAGATGCAGACGTTCCCGTTGATCTCCCCGCCGGGGAAGATCATCACACCCTCGCGCTCGTCCCGGTCGAGAATCGCCTGCCAGGTGTCGATCTTCTGCTCGGCATGGACGGGGGCATACGCGTCGCCCTCGTGAGGAGGGATGAAGGTGGCGTATCCAAGGCTCGAAAACCAGAACTCGTCATCGCTCGCCTCGGACCCCAGAGCGTGGCGGGAGTTATTGCGGAGTTGCATTTCCCGCTCCTCGGTGCTGGTGTTGGTAATTCTGACGCCGACCTTGACCACCGCGCTGCCGCGCGCGAGGGATATCCTCTGCTCGACCTTGACCGGCCCCTTGATTCCCCATGTGCTGAGTTCCACATCGGCCCTGGTCTTGAGGACCACCTCCACGGCGGAGCGCTTCACCACCTCGACCTCGTGCTGCGTCTTCCACGAGTTCTTGTCGCCCCGGTGAACGCCCACGAGCCAGCCCCCGAGCGGAACCTTGGGCGGACCCTTGGACATGTCCGGCCGCGCGTCGGCCTGCTGGTAGTTGTCGATGAAGATGTTGCTGCCGGTGGCCTTGTTCGATATCTCGATGATCCTGCCGCCGAGGGCCGGCACCACGACCGCCTTCACGAGACCGTTCTCGATCGTGTAGGTCTCGTCGCCCAGCTTGCTCCTGCCGCGCGTGAGCTTGCAGGCCGCGTTCGCATCCAGCGCCTTGACCTTGGCCTTCAGTTCGGCCGCCTTCGACCCCGATACATCGATCGGCTTGCCGGCCTCGCGCTCGGCGAAGCTCGAGCAGATCCTGCCAGCCAGCTTCGCCTCCTGCCAGAGCGCCCTCCCGCTGCCGAACGTGAACTCGGCCTCGCCGATCTCGATGGAGACGCCCCAGGCGCTCCCTGCGAGGAGCCCCGAGACGAGCGCCGCTGCTGTGCCAGTCATTCTCATCTCAATCTCTCCCTCAGAGGCCGCCGTGGATATTGAGCGCCTCGATGGCATAGGGCATCTCGATGCCGTAGTTTGCGTTGACGCCCTTGCCGCGCATCTCGGAGCCGCCGACGATCATCTTCGCCAGGAGCTCTCCGAGTTCCGCATCGCCGCTCAGCCGGTACCCGGCTTGAACGATGGCTATGGAGCTCTGCGGCCAGGACCACACCTTTCGCCGGCCCTTCGAATAGGCAACCTTGGCCTTGGCCCGCTTGACGATCTCCTGTTTCGCCGCCTCGTCGCCGGTGAGATCAGCGTAGGCGACAAGCGCCTGCTGCCCCCCCCAGGCGGCGCCGTAGGAGCCGCCGTTCTTGACGAGCGTCTTCAGCGCATCGCGATAGACCTTGTCGCCGGTCCGTTCCCAGGCGTAGTAGATCGCGGCCGTCGTGGCGCTCTGGCCCGTCGGGCCGCCCGAGTGCCCCAGCCGCTGGGCGATCTTCTCGCGCCCCCCCAGGCCGAACTTCACCATCCCCGCCTCGGCGAGGATATCGAGCACGTCGAGGGCGCGACCGTCACCGGTGAGGTAGTAGTAGATCCTCTGGCCGACGACGTTGCCTCCACGTACGCCCACGTACCCGCACGACCAGTGCTGCACGCCGTGACGGTGCGAGCACCCCCGCACGTCCCACCACGGGCCCTTGGTCCTCTCGACCGGGATCTTGCGGATGACGCTGAAGTCCCACGGAAACTCGCGCGTCTCGAGGAAGTCCACGTCCACCTGGTGGCAGACCATCGCCTCGCCCAGATCGAAGTACTTCCGCTCGCCGGTCCGCAGGAACTGCAGGAGGAGCAGCTTGCAGTGCCGCCCCGCCCCGTCGTTCTGGGCCCAGCCCCAGCGCCCCCAGTCGTTCTCCCAGCGGCCGTGCCGGTGAGCGTTCATCTGGCCCGCATCACCCCGCCGCTGCTGGAAGTCTCCGTAGTCCCACATGCCGTACCAGCGGAACTCCTCCTGGCCTTTCGCAAAACGCCCTATGAACGACGCGACCTGCTTCTCGAAGGCGCCGTGCTTGCCCTCGGCGCGGGCGGCGTAATAGCCCAGCGCCCGCGTCCCGGCGTAGTACCCGGGAGCGGCCTTCGCGACCGGATTGGCGTTGAAGGCCTGATACTCGGCCGTCGTCCGCGCCAGATCCGCCGCGCCGCGGTGGAAGACCAGGCGGATCTCTTTCGTGTTGGCGATGCCCTTCGCCGCGACCGGCGCGAGCGCCGTAAGGTCCATGTCACCGGCACCCGTCTCGCCCACGCCCCACTCGTACCGCGCGTATCGCCGCACGTCCATTACGCCCATCTCGGGAGGCCAGAACATCGCGGCCAGCTCGCCCTTCGCGCCGTCGTAGTGGATCGCGTTCGGCCAGCGGCGCCAGAACCACCTCGTCCCGACCGTCACGCCCCACTCGTCATTCGAGAAATCGACCCAGCCAGCCGAGCGCTTGCCGCCGGCCACGAGGTTCTGTGCAGCGCGATCAGCGTCCGAAGCCCACACCTTGAAGGCGTCGGCCGAGGTCTGCGTGAGCGCCGCGAAGGGCGTCGCGCCATTTGGCGACAGCCTCGCCATGCCGTCGCCCATCTCTCCGGGCCCGCCGGCCGGCGTCGTGAACTTCATGCCCCTGCCGACGGGCAGCCGCACACCCCACGCCCTGACGAAGTCGTCGTCGGGAACACCGTCCAGGACGAAGTGGGCCTGCACGCGGAGCTCTCCGCTCGCGCGGAAGGCGTGGATCCTAACGGTGAAGTCGCTCTCGCCCTCGTAGCGGATCTGGTCGGCGATGCGCGCCGCCAGCTTAGGAACCTTGTGCTTGCCGCGGATCAGTATCACAGCCCTCAGCGGCCCCGCTTCTTCGAGCTTGAGCTCGGTAATCTGGACCGTCGATCTGCCGACAACGCCGCCGGGCATGTGATTGCCCCACGTGCGGTAGTGTTCGTCGCGCGGCCGGTGCAGGAAGTCGAGGAAGTAACGCTGCTCGGACTCGCCGGCGGGCCCTATCACGGCCTCCGTCGCCTCGTAGCGCCCGTTGCCGTTGCGGTCGAAGGCCAGCTCGTCGATGCAGCCCGAACCGTCCCGCCTGACCGTCAGCCTGATGACGCCCGTGTCGAGCGTGACGGCGGCCCGCGTAGTCTCGGCCTTGAGCGCTCCCGCCACGGTGCGTCGCTTCACGCCGGCACCATACTCAAGCTCCGGCGCATCGCCGTCCTTGCCGACGAAATCGACCAGCAGCCACTTGACGCTCCCGTCGGGCCAGACGGCGAGCGTCCTCGCCTGCATGGCGATCTCGTTCCCGCCGGCAACGAGCCTCGCGTTCCGGGGCGACTTCAGCGCGCCTTGCGAGAACGGCACGCCCGTCCGAACAGGCACGGACTCGCCGAGCTTCACTCCGCCCATGTCGACCAGAAGCGGCACTCGCTCGGCCGACCACAGATCCGCCTGCAGCGCCGCTGCCAGCGTCGCCGCGCAGACGAGCATTGACCTCAGCTTCATGGAGAACCCCCTGTCATCCGGAGCGCCGGACCGCCGCCCTGGTGGACTATACCTGCGCCCGCATGCCGAGATGCTACCCCGCTCCGCCGGGGCTGTCAAGCCGGATGGCCCCGGGCTCCCCCTTGACTTTGGGGCCCTCCGCAGGTCTAATGTCCGCGTAGAGGCGTTTCAGGAGACGGGATGTGGCCGAGAAGCTCACGGTCCTTGTGCCGGCATACAACGAGGAGGAGCTCATCGGCGACTGCCTCGAATCGGTCAAATGGGCCGACGAGGTCTTCGTCGTCGACTCCTTCAGCACCGACCGGACTGCGGAGATCGCGCGGTCCTGCGGCGCCCGCATCGTGCAGCACGAGTACGTGAACTCGGCCACCCAGAAGAACTGGGCCATACCTCAGGCCTCGCACGACTGGGTCCTAGTCATCGACTGCGACGAGCGCGCGACTCCCGAGGCCGCCGCCGAGATCCGCGACATCCTCGCAAAGGGCCCCGAAAAGGACGCCTACCGCATCGCGCGCCGCAGCTTCTTCTTCGGCAAGGAAATCAGGCACTGCGGCTGGGAGACTGACAAGGTCACGCGCCTCTTCAAGCGCGACGCCCGCTACCGCGACCGCGAGGTGCATGCGGACATCGACACGACGGGCCTGTCCGTGGGCGAGCTGAAGGGCACCTTCCTGCACTACACGACCAGGTCGTTCGCCCAGTACTTCGAGAAGTTCGGCCGCTACACCACCTGGGCCGCGAACGATCTCTTCAAGAAGGGACGGAGGGCCGGGTTCCTCTCGCTCACGGTCCGGCCGGCGGCGCGGTTCTTCAAGATGTACTTCCTGAGGCTGGGCTTCCTGGACGGGCTGCACGGCCTGGTTCTCTGCACGCTCGCCGCGATGAGCGTCTTCATGAAGTACGCGAAGCTCTGGGCCATGCAGCTGGGGGCCGGCTACGCCGCCCCGGTTGCCGAGGCCGAGCAGAGCGCTCCGGAGCCCCCCAAGGACGCCGCCGACTGATGAGCGCTGAGCAGAAACAGCCGGCCCCGCCTCCGCGGCGGCCCACGACCGTCCTTCACGTCTTCGGCATCGCGCCCGGCGGCGGCTCTGCGGCGACCGCGCTCCGGCAGATGTGCGGCATGGCGGCCCGCGGCCATCGCGTCATACTGGCCACGGCCCCAAGCCTCGGCTGGGCCGACAAGGTCGCCGGGACCGGCGTCGAACTCCGCGAAACGCTGAGTCTCAACCGCGGCTTCAGGCCTATCTCGTTCATGCGGGACGCGGGCGTCCTCAAGCGGCTGATCCGCGATGAGGCCGTCGACATCGTGCACCTGCACAAGGCCGTCGGCTACATCGTCGGCGCGTATGCGGCATGGAGGGCCCGGCGGCAGGGACGGCCCAAGGTGGTCCGGAGCCGCGGAGTCGTCTTCCCCATCCGGAGTCATGTCTTCAACCGGTGGCTCCATAACTCGCTAACAGACCGGGTCATCGTGACGGCCGAGACCATCAAAGACATGTACGCCGGCCTCGCCGGTTTTGACGCATCGAAGGTGGTGCTGATCCACGACGGCCTCGACGTTTCCGCCTTCGACCGGACCCCCGAGCGAGCGGCGGCAAGGAGCCGCTTCGGCCTGCCGGAGAGGGCGACTGTCATCGGCTGCGTCGCCCGGGCGGCCGAAGTGAAGGGACACCGCTGTCTGCTCGAGGCCTTCGCCGGCGTGCGCGAGGCCGTCCCCGATGCCCGGCTCTTCCTCGTCACCTACGCCTACAGGCCCTCCGACATCGACCGCCTGCGTCGCTGGGTCGCTGAGAGCCCTGCGGCCGACGGAGTGACGGTGCACGACGGATACATGGAGGATCCGCGCGCCGCATACGCCGCGATGGACATCTACGTGCTCTCGTCGACCGGGTCCGAGGGCTCGAGCCGCGCGACGCTCGAGGCGATGGCGGCGTCTCTGCCGGTCGTCGCCACGAGAGTCGGTGTTCTGCCCGATATCGTGGCCGACAGAGAGACCGGCGTTCTCGTCGCGCCGGGCGACGCTGGCGCCCTCGCCGACGCCATCACCGATCTCGTGAAGAGCGACGAGAAGGCGCGCGCCATGGGAGCGGCGGGGCGCGCGAGGGCACGCGAGCTCTTCACCGAGGAGATGTCCCTCGACCGCATCGAAGAGCTATATCTCGAGCTCACCACCGGGCACACCGTTCCGGAGGCCGGTTGATGAAGGTGCTCCACGTCATAGGCGACGCACGGCTGAGCGGGCCTTCGGCGGCGGCATTCGCTCTGGCGAAGGCGCTGCCCGGTGCAGGCATCGAGACACAGCTCCAGTGCGTCCCCGGCGGCGAGCTCGAGAGCTCGGCCCGCGCAGCGGGGCTCCTCGCGCCCGTACCGCTGCCCGTGAATCCCGGAAGCGTATTTTCGATGGGGGCCATGAAGAGCGCCATCAGCGGGGCCGCGGCGGCCCTCGGAGCCGACCTCATCCACTGCCACCGATCCCCCGGGCACCTCGCCGCCTGCCGCCTCCGGAGGAGAGGCGGCCCGAGCGTCGTGAGATCGTACCACCGCGGCGAAGCCGCGCCGCCGCCCTATTTCACGAGATGGCTCATCGGGTGGCGGACCTCTGCGGTCGTGACCCCGAGCGAGCGCGCCTGCGAGGCGATGAGGGCCGCTTTGCCTGAGGCCACGGTCCTTGCCGCGCCCGGAATCGTCGACGCCGGGGCATTCGGGCCGGCCCCGGGCAGCCGGGACGAGATGCGCGCCGCAATGGGCGCGGAGCCGGGCGACGTTCTCGTCGGCGCCGTAGGGCGCTTCGCCTCGGAACGACGGCTCGACGAGTTCATATTCCGCTTCGGCGATGTGAGCAGCCGGGCCGGGGCCGCGACCCGGGGCGTCGTTCTCGGGCGCGGCGCCCAGCGGACGGAGCTCGAGACGATGGCGCGCGAGATGATCCCCGACGACCGGCTGAGAGTCATCGAGTCATCCGACCGCTTCCCCGAGCAGCTCGGGGCGCTCGACATCGGCGTGCAGATGTGCCCCGGCTCCGACGGGACCTGCCGCACCGCGCTCGAGATGATGTCCTCCGGGCTCGCCGTCGTCGTCGGCTCCGGCGGAGCGCTGAGCGAGATCGTGTCCAACGGCGTCACCGGGCGCGTTGTCGATCTCAAGATATCCGGCGCTCTGGCCGAAGCCATCTCCGAGCTGGCCGCCGACGAGGACCTCCGCGGCCGCCTCGGCGGGGCCGCGCGCGCCGAGGTCGCCCGGAGGAATTCACCCGCGGCCGTCGCCTCGGTCTACAAGCGGCTATATGCGAAGGTGCTCGAGGAGGCGCGTTGAGCGACCCGCTGGCAATACTGTTCGTCAACATGCACCACGGCTGGGGCGGCCAGCCTTCGGTGGTGCTGACGCTCGCGAAGGGGCTCTCGCAGCGGGGCCACCGCTGCGTGGTCGGCGCGCCGGATGGATCTGAACTCATGAGCCGCGCTGCGGAGGCGGGCATCGACGTCCTCCCGGGCCTGGCTTTCAGACGCGGCCTGCACCCCATGTCCATCCGTCGCGACGCGCGCATCATCAGGGAGTGCGTGGCAAGCCGGGGCGTCCAGATCGTCGAGTCGAACGGCAGCCAGGATACCTGGGCTGCGGCCCTCGCGCTCGGCGCACGGCACAAGCGCAAGGCGCCGGTCCGCCTCGTCCGCTGGCGCCACAACTCCTTTCCCGTGAAGAGCCACTTCCTCAACAGGCGGCTCTACGGCACGCTCATCGATCACGTCGTCGTCAGCTCCGAGGGAATCAAGCCCATACTCGTCGAGCCCGGCATCGTCGAAGAGAGCCGCATCACGGTGCTCAACCCGTCGGTCGATCCCTCCCGCTTCCGCGAGGAGTTCCGGAGCCCCGAGGCCAGGGCGGCCTGCCGGGCCGAGCTCGGGCTCGGGGACGACGACCTCGTCGTCGCGGCCGTCGGCCGCCTGGCCGAGGAGAAAGGCCACGACGTCCTCTTCGCCGCCGCGAAGAAGGTCGCTGCACTGGTGCCCCGCGCGAGGTTCCTGATAATCGGCAAGGGGACGATCGAGGTCGAACTGCGGGAGCGCGCGCGAGAGACGGGCCTTGCCGGGACGGTCGTCTTCGCGGGGTTCCGGACGGACATTCCGCGCGTCCTCTCGGCCTGCGACGTTAACGCGCTGACGCCAGTGTCGGGCGAGAGCTTCGGCATCGTCCTCCTCGAGGGCTTCTGCGCGGGCATCCCTGCCGTCGCGACGGACGTGGGCGGCGTGAGGTCCGTCTGTCGGGACGGCGAGACGGGCATCCTCTGCCCGGCGGGCGACGTCGACTCAATCGCCGACGCTTTCGTGAAGCTCCTCTCCGACGCCGAACTCGGCGGGCAGTACGCACGTAATGGTAAGCGGATGGTGGAGGACGAGTTTACCGACGAGCGCCTCATGGAGAATGCCGAAGCGCTTTTCCGGCGGCTCCTTGCGAGCGGGGGGGACGCCTTATGAGCGCCCGGACCGTCGTCTACCTGAGCCCGTCGGTGACGCTCTTCGGGGCGAGGCAGGTCCTGCTCGCGCTGGTGCGCGAGCTGGACCGCGACCGTTACACGCCCGCGGCGGTCGTGCTCGACGAGGGCCCCCTCACGGAGGCCCTCCGTGCCGAGGGCATCCCCGTCGAGGTCGTGCGTATAGGGCCGTGGCGGAAGGCGAAGACGTGGCCGTTCATCCCCTGGCGCCTCTGGCGCATAGCGCGCTTCTGCCGCTCCGTTGGCGCCGAGATTCTCCACGCCAACGACTTCTGGGCAACACCGTGGGCCCTCGCCGCCGCCCGCTTCGCCGGCCGGCCGACGGTCGTCGCTTCGGTCCACAACCGCCCGGGGAGGAGCCGCCTGCGACGGTACAAGCTCCACAGGGCCGCCATGCTCCACGTGATCTCGAAGGCGGTACAGTCGGAGTTCGACCACTGGCCCGATCGGGACGAGCGCACACGGCTAATCTACTCCGGCGTCGACCTCGCCCCCTTCGAGAGCGCGCAACCTGGAGAGTTCCGAAAGTCCGAGTCGATCCCGCGGGGCGCCTTCCTCGTGACCGTTCCCGCCCACATCAGCCGCCGCAAGAACCAGCTGATGCTCATCGAGGCCCTGGGGCTGCTCACGGACGCTTCGCCGCGGATCGAGGTGGCCCTGGTGGGGGGATCGAAGGAGGACGACTACTTGGCGGAGATCAGGCGCCGGGCCGACGAGCTCGGCGTAGCCGACCGACTCCACGTGGTCGGGTTCCGGCGAGACATGGTCGCCGTCTACGCCGAGAGCGATCTGGTCGCTCTAGTCAGCGCCGAGGAGGGGCTCGGGCTCGTCGCAGCCGAGGGCATGGCGGCGGGGCGTGCCGTCGTCGGGACCCGGGTCGGGGGTATCCCGGAGGTGGTCGCGGACGGCGAAACGGGAGTGCTCGTGGACGAGGGCGACGTCGGATCGCTGGCCGAGGCCGTGCGGCGACTCGCCGGCGACGCCGAGCTCCGGCGGGGGCTCGCCGTGTCCGGCCGTGGGAGAGCCCTGGAGCTCTTCTCCGCGCGGAAGATGGCCGGGAAGATGATGGAACTCTACGACGCCGCTATGGCCTCTGGAAGGGCCTCTCAGTGACCCTGGCTCCCCGCCCCGGTTACTTACCACCAGAGCCCTAGAACGCCCTCACAGCGCGCCCGATAATGTTGAAGGGGAACGCGTTTTCTGGTCGAAATACCTTGTGGTTGGACGATGTTCCGCCGCCGGGCGTGTATGACGGAGCCACGGCCCGTTCAAGGACAAACACGGAGGCTGTAAGATGCGCAAAGCTGCCCGATTGACAACCGCCGCTGGGCTGCTGCTGGCCATATTCAGCGCCACTGCCCTCGCGGCCAGCGCCGATAGCGATCTGCGCTACGCCAAGGGACTGGTCAACAACCAGGAGTACGAGCTGGCCGTCTCTGCGTTCGAGCGTTTCCTCAAGAGTTACCCCCGCCATGCCGGGACCGAGAGCGCCAGGTACCTGCTCGCGGTCAGCCGCTACCAGCTGGCCGGGGCCAAAGGAACGGTCTCAGAGTCGAACGCGATCATGAAGATTGCGGCGTCGGAGCTCGAGAGTTTCGTTTCGGACTACCCCCGCAGCTCGAGCCGGGCGGACGCGCTCTACTACGTCTCGCGTGCGCGCTCGAAGCTGGCGCTCCACCAGAAGGCGGCCGAGGCCGCCACGCAGTACGTCGCCGCCTTCCCGAAGGGCAAGCGCGTGCCAGAGATGCTCTTCTGGTGCGGCGTCGCCAACTACAGCCTGAAGAAGTACGCCATGGCTCGCCGCGACTGGATGAAGCTGGTCGGCCAGTTCCCAGCCGACCCCTATGTGCCGCAGGCTCACCACTTCACCGCGTGGAGTTACCTTGACCAGGGCAAGACCGACGAGGCCGTCGCGCATTTCCAGGTGGTCGTGAAGAAACACGCCTCGGACCCGGCCCTCGCCGCCAAGAGCCAGCTCAAGACGGCCGAGGCCTATCTGGACGCCCGTCGATACGCGCAGGCACGCGAGGCCTTCGCCGTGCTGGCGGCACGCTTCCCCGAGCACCAGGTCGAGGAGCGCGAGTTCGGCGTGGCGAGGTGCCTCTTCGCACAGAATCTCTTTACCGACGCCGCCGGCGCGTTCGAGCGTTTCGCCTCCGCGCATCCGGGCTCGCCGCTTCTCTCTCACGCGCTCTACAACGCCGGGCTCGCCAACCTGAGGGCCGGCAAGCCCCAGCGCTCGCTGACATTGTTCACGCGTGCCGAGAAGGACGAGAGCCTGACGGGCGCGATGAAGGCCCGGGCGGTCTACTCAAAGGGCCTGTGCTACCTGAGGCTCGAGCAGTACCGCGACGCCGCGAAGACCTTCCGCAAGGCCATGGGCATGGGCGATCAGCAGTGGGGGCGCGCGGCGGCCCTGAAACTCGGCGAGGCGCACGAGAAGGCGGGCGACGCCGACGCTGCCCTCAAGGCCTACGACTCAGTCGTGCGGATCTCGCCCGAGAGCCGCGAGGCAGTGAGCGCGCTCTACAAGGCCGCAGTGCTAGCCAAGGAGACGGGGGACCTCAAGGGGGCCTCTGTCCGCATCACCCGGCTCATCGACGGCTATCCGAAGGCGGACGTCATGTCCGACGCGATCTTCGCCGCGGGCGAGGTCTTCTTCGCCGGCGGCGACTACCCGAGGGCGGCGACCTACTACGCCCGCCTCGTGAAGCAGTTCCCGCGACACAAGATGAAGCCCGAGGCCATGTGGCGGATCGGGTGGTGCGGTTACCTGCTCGACAAGAAGGACACGGCCAAGGCCGCTTTCTCTCTCTACGTCGGCTCACACCCCGAGGGCGCCCATGCCGCCGAGGCGCAGTACCTGACCGGCGTGATCGACGAGGAGGCCGGCCGGCTGAAGGAGGCCGAGAAGGGCTTCCTCCTGGTCCTGCAGGCCTACCCTAAGTCGGATTACACACCGCACGCTCTGCTGGCCCTCGGGCGCGTCCTCTCGGCCGACGAGCGTTTCGAAAGCGCCCTCAAGTACTTCCAGCGCTTCGAGAGCACCTACCCCAGGCACGAGCTCTACCCTCAGGCGGCCATGCTCCTTGCCGACGCCCTGGGGGCCCTCAACCGCTACACGGAGGCGATCGCCGCCTACGACAAGGTCGCCGCCCATCCCAAGGCCGGTGACCGGCGGCTGCGAGCCCTCCTCAGCAAGGCGTGGTCCCTCATGAAGGCCGGCAGGCGCGGCGATTCCACGGCCGCCTACAAATCCATTCTCAAGTCAGGGCCCGACGACGCCACGCTGGCCGAGGCGAGCTACTACCTGGGCGTCATCGCCCGCATCGAGAAGCGCTACAAGGACGCCGCCGGGCACTTCTCGCGCGCGCTGGCGAGCTCCCCCCCCGGCGGGCGCTACCGCGACCACGCGGCCTACCGCGTCGGGATGTGCATGTACGAGGCCGGCGACCATGTCGGCGCAGCCGAGAAGCTCGCAGCCTTCACCAGGGACTTCCCCAAGAGCGACGACCTCGACAACGCCTACTACGACCTCGCCTGGGCGCACAAGCGGCTTCGCAACACCGCTGCCGAGCGGGCGGCGTGGCAGGGACTGGTCGGCACCACCAAGGACGCCGCCCGCGCCAGCGAGGCTCACTTCGGCATCGGCTCGATCGACTTCGCGTCCGAGCAGTACCAGCAGGCCGAAGCCAGCTTCGCGCGCGCGGCCGAGACCGCGCGCGAGGCCGACGGCGACGTCGACAAGTCACTCTACATGGTTGCCCTCAGCCGTCTCAAGCAGGCCAAGAACGCGGCGGCGGTCGAGGCATTCATGCAGCTCGCAAAGGAGGCCCCGCGGAGCGAGTACGCGCCGGTCGCCCTCAACGAGGTGGCCCGGAAGTACCTCGAGACCGGCAAGCACCGTGACGCGGAGGACCTGCTCACGAAGCTGCTCGCCGACTACCCCGCCTTCAAGCACGCCGACGAGGCGGTCTTCCGACTCGCGGAGGCGCTCAAGGCCCTCGGCAAGTGGGGCGAAGCCCTCAAGAGCTACAAGGAGCTCCTCCAGAAGCATCCGAAGTCGGACTACGTGCGGCAGGCTCACCTCGGCGCCGGCGAGACCTCCGGTAATCTCGGGGCGTACGCCGACGCGATCGCGTCCTTCCGGAAGGCCATCGGCAAGGACGTCGCGGACTCGCTCTCCGCGAAGGCCCAGTACGGGATCGGCGAGGCCCTCTCCGCGCAGGGCAAGCACGTCGAGGCCAAGGAGGCCTTCTACCGCGTCGTGGTGCTCTACCCCTTCAGCGTCTGGCCGGCGAAAGCGCGGTACAGGCTGGCGCGCTCTGCCGAGGCGGCGGGCAAGACCGACGAGGCCGTCCGCTACTACCAGGACTTCCTGAGGCGCCACCCCAAGAACGATTACGCCTCGGAGGCGAAGGAGAGATTGGCCAAGCTCTCGGGAGAAGATAAGTGAAAAGGACCGGTCTCAGGCTCTTCGTTCTGGCGGCCGTGACGGTCGGAGCCGCGGCGGCCCTGGCGCTCTGGACGCCCTCGGATACGACGGCCGAGGAGATTGCCCTGCCGGGCGACGCCGCTGCCGCCGACGTTGCGGCGCCGGGGGCCGGGCGCAACGGCAAGATCGTCGGCGAGGGCAGCGGGCCGTTCGATCTCCTCTGGAAGGGCGGCGGTGTGATGTTCTTCATCGCCATCTGCTCGATAGTGGGGCTCGCCTTCGCAATGGAGCGCTGGCTCGGGCTCAGACGTGCCCTGCACATATCCGACGGCCTTCCCGATCAGGCGCTCGCGGCCTACAGGCAGGGCGGCCCCGACGAGGCCATGCGTCGCCTCGCCGCCACGCCGGTGAGCGAAGCCAAGCTCCTCTCTGCCGCCCTTGCGCGCTGCGAGGCCGGCTACCAGGAGATGGAGTTCGCGGTCGCGCACGCGGGCGCGCGCGTTCTCTACCGGCTGCAGAAGAACGTCCGCATCCTCGGCATACTCGCCAACGTCGCCCCGCTCCTGGGCCTCCTAGGCACCGTGCTCGGCATGATCGAGGCCTTCGACAAGGTCGCTGACGTGGGCGCGCTCGGTAAGCAGACCGAGCTCGCCGGCGGCATCGCCAAGGCGCTTCTCACCACGGGCTTCGGACTGCTCGTGGCGATACCGTCGTTCCTTCTCTATCACTACCTGAAGGGGCGCGCCGAGGGTCTCGTGCGCGAGATGGAGGAGACAGCCGGCGGCTTCGCGCTCGAGCTCGACCGCGCCCGTCCCGGCGCAGGCGCCGCCGCGGAGGCGCCTGCCTCCGAGGGCGAGGGCGGCGAGGGGGCTTCATGAGCAACTCCCCGCACTCGGCCATGCAGGGGCCGCGCGCCGTGGACGACGAGGACTTCGCCCTCCCGCTCACGCCGCTCATCGATATCGTCTTCCTGCTCATCATCTTCTTCCTCCTCGCCACCACCTTCGTGGAGGTCGAGAAGGACATCGCCATCCAGCTGCCCCCCGCCGCCACCGGTCACGAGCGCCGCAAGGCGACCGAGAGCATCGTGATCAACGTCCACCGCGACGGGACGCTCGTGGTGAGCGGGCGGGTCGTCACCCAGGAAGACCTCTTCGAGGAGCTGCGCCTCGCATGGGAGCGCGACGTCTTCACGGCCGTCGTCGTGCGCGGCGACAAGCGCGCGGCTCACGGCTCGATCGTCGAGGTCCTCGACCTCTGCAAGAAGGCGCGCATACGGAACATCGCCGTCGCCACGTTCGAGCGCGGCGACGCCGACTGACCCGTCTCGGGGGATCCTTCCATCAGCCCGGGCATGAAAGCGGCAGCGACATTCGCGCTCCTGCTCGGCGGCATCGCCTCCGGCGGCGAAGAGAACGTCGTGGTCTACTCCGAGACGCTCGTCCTTCAAGCCGGCGAGTCGGTCAGCCGCAGTATCCCGCTCGACAGGACGGTCAGGAGCGCGCTCGTTCGCGTTTCGCCGTCGCGCGGCGTGAAGGCATCGATCGCCGTCAGGGAAGGCGAAACGCACGACCTCACAGCGGCCGCGCCGGGCGCTCCCGCGGAGCTCCGTCTCAAGCCGCGCGCCCCGACGGTCTGGTCCCTGACGATAGAGCCCGAGCCCGGCCACGATCTCGGGCTTTGCACCGTCACCGTTCTCGCCGAGGGGCCCGTGGCCCTTCTGTCCGCCACGAGAACTGCGACCGCCACGGCCATCGACGGTGCCCGCCTTGCGGCCAGGCTCACCGGCAGGCTGCGCCAGAAGCCGGTCGTCACGGCCCGGGTGACCGCACCTTCCGGCGCCGTGCTGAAGCTGCGGCTCTTCGACGACGGCAGGCATGACGACGGCCGCGCGGCCGACGGCGTGTATGCCGCCCGGCTCGGCCGCTTCGGCGAGGTCGGCCCTCACCGTGTCGACTTCGTCGCCGAGAGCCCTTCCGCCGGAGGTGTTGAGTACCTCAGACGCCAGTGCTCGACGGAGGTGAGCGTGGCGGGCCCGCTGCCGACGGGGGTGACCGCGCAGGTCGACGAGATCGACCTCGGGCCCGTTGCCGTCTCCGGCGAGGCGTCTTTCCGCGTTGAGATCGCGGCCGGCATCACTGCCCTCACGCTCCGCCCCGTCATCACCCGGTTCCGTTCCGGCACGGGCAGCTTCACTCCAGCCGACGTCCGGCTTCCGGGCCAGACCGAGATCGCGGCCGGGGGCCGTCTCCGCATTGGCGGGCGCTTCCGCGTGGCAGGGGCTGCGCCGGGCGATTACGAGGGCGCGTTGCAGATGTTCTCCGGTGCCGGCAAGGAGCTCCTCGCCCTTCCGCTGAAGCTCAACGTCTACCGGCCAGCCGTCACGCTCGCCGCACCCGCTGGCGGGGTCTCCGTCATTGCCGGCGGCGGCCGGATCATCCGGTTCAGTGCCGAGCTCGACCGGAGCTCGCTGCCCGCGGGACTTGACCCGAGCTCGACGCGCGTGCGGGCGCGCGTGACGAAGGCCGAGGCAGTCGACGAGGCCGGCAGGACCGCTCCCCTGATGCAGCTGGTGCCCATCCGCCCCGTGTTCGATGTCGGCGGCGGGTCCGCGACCCCGGTCCGCGCGCGGCTCAAGACAGGCCCCCGTGCGGAAGCCGGCGAGTATCGGGCCGCGCTCACCCTCTCTGTCGCCGGCCGGGACGTGACTGCACAGGTGCCCTTCACCGTGCGGCCGGAAGGCCTGCTCCTGCCCGAGTTCACCGACTTCGGCGATACGCGAGTCTCGGACCGCGCCCGCGCCAGCGTGGACGTGCGAGGCAGGATCAACCGGCGCGTCGCCATCCGGGCGCGACCCGGCGTTCTCACGGGGCCGCGCGGAGCGGTCATTCCTGCTCAGCTCATCACTGCCGAGCCCAAATCAGTCGGCCTCGGCCTCGGCAAGCAGGGGACGATCAAGCTCACGGTCGACGTCCCGCCGGGGCTGCCCCCGGGTCAGTACCAGGGCACGCTCGGCCTCGCCGGGCCGGGCATATCGGGCGAAGTGCCGATGCGGCTTCGACTCGTCGAGACGATCATCTCCGCCGAGCCCGGGCGCGTGCTTCTTGGCAAGGCCCACGGCGGGCTGGCGCTGACGGGGAGCTTCGAGATTTCCGTCAGCGGCGTCGGCGAATCCGTTATCAGGCTCAGCATGCCGGGCGGCATCGCCAAACCCTTGCGGCCAGAGATCTCGCTGCCGGGAGACATCGTCGAATTCGAGCCCAAGATCGTCACCGTTTCCGCGCGCAGGCCGGCCAGCGTCGAGTTGACGGTTGTCACGCCCGAAGGCGCTGAGGACGGCGAGTACGAGTTTACGCTTATCGCGAAGTCGCGCCGCGCGGCCGCCGACGTGCCGGTCGTCTTCGCCGTCCTGCCCGCCGAGCCGAAGCCGCCGTTCACGTCCGAGCCGAAGGAGCTCAAGCTCACCGGCGGCATGCGGCGCGCGCGCTCGAGCGGCCGCATCCGGCTGACGAGCCACTCCGACCTGCCGCTGCCCGTCACCGTCACCATGCTCAAGGGCGACCTGGCCGCCGCCTCCGAAATATCCGTCGTGCACGAGGGCCGCGACCTCGCCGAGTCGAAGGTCGGCGTCTTCGAGCTCCCGCCGCGCTCGTCCGCGGAGCTCGACGTCCACTTCCGCATCCACAGGCCGGCCGAGCCCGGCCGCACCGAGATGGCCCTGATACTCAGCACCTCGGGCCATTCCGAGAGCGTGCAGCTTCCCGTCGACGTGCTGGCTCCGCCGCCGAGGCCCGAGCCGGGCCCCTTCGCCGGCATGCTGCTCCCGCCCGAAGCGGCTCTGGGGCTGCTGGTCCTGATCGCCGGCGCTGTCCTCATTTGGGCGCATCACAGGCGAATGGGCCGCTTCGTGGGTGTCAGCTTCGCCTGCCACGCCGTCCTGCTCCTCGTGGCGATCCCGCTCTGGGGAGCCGCGGAGGAGCCTTCCGGCTCCGGCGCGCCGGCGCGCGCGGTCGCAGTGCAGGTCATGTCGCAGGTCGAGGATTACGGGGTCGAGTTCTTTGCCGAGTCGCCGCCTGCGGCCTACCGCCCCGGCCTCGCCGGGTCGCTCCCCGACCCGGCGCCGCTCGTCCGCAAGGCACTCCCCGAGGCCGAGCCGTCGACGAGAGCGACTATTCTCGGCCCGGCCGCGCCGACGCCGACCGAGATCACACTGCGCTCCAAGGCCGTCCGTGACGCGATCCCCCCGGTCGAGAGCCCGGGGCCGCGCGAGCGAGTCGCGCCCACTGCGGCAGAGGTCATCTCGCGCCCCGCGATAGAAGAGGCAGAGCTCGAACCCGTGGAGCCGACTCTCTTCACAGAGGCGGCCCCGGAGGCCCCCGAGGCAACCCCCGAACGGAGCTCGCCCCTCCGCGCCATCCTGGGCCCGCCCGAACGCGCTGAGGGGCCGGCCGCCGAGGTCCGCCGCCCTCGGCCGGAGGATATCCGCACCGCCGAGTCGCCCGACGAAGGCATCCCGGAGCCCGCCGCGCCCGCGGACGGCCCCGAGGCGCTCTCGTCCGACGCCCTCCCGAGCGCCGAGTTCGACCAGGCGGGGAGTGCGTCCGAGAGACCTGAGCCCGCGCTCCCCGCGCTCTCCGCCATCCCTCAGGAGCGAGCCCCGCGCGTCGCCGACATGGATCGCGACACCAGTTTCGGTTTCGACGAGCTCGGTCCGGTCGGACGCTTCTCGCCCGAGGAGTTGAAGCCCCTCCCGGTCAGGCCCAAGATGGCGACTGCGGGCGATCCCGATCTCCCGGTCGTCTCCGCCGCTTCGCCCGACCGCCCGGCCGCCGCAGCCCGCGAGGTGGTCCGTCCGGGAGCCGGGCCGGGCGACGCCGCTACGCGCGCGGGCGAGGCCGCCGCCGCCGATCCGCCGGCCACTGCGGGCAGCCTGCCCGCCGTAACCGCCAGCCGCCGGAGCGGCACACCCGAGGAGCCCCGTCGACGCCCCCGCACCGAGGAAGCACCGCCCGCGGCGAAGCCGGGGAAGACAGAGCTCGCCATCTCCGGTCACCGGCGCCTCGCGAAAGCCCCTCCGCCTAAGGGCGCCCCCGTCGCCGAGAGCATCGGCGGCGAGTCGCTCGCGGAGGTCGAGGCCGAACTCCCCGGGACGGTCGCCGGCGCCGGCGATCCCGCGAAGGGCCTGCAGGCGCTCACGATGGCACGAGCCGCTCCCGCCGCCGGCGTGCCCGCGATGCGAACCGCCCCCCCTGCCCGCACCGACCTCTCGCCCGCCGAGGGCAAAGGTCTCGCGCGCGCGTTCTCCGAAGGAGACGACGATCTTTCGGCCGTCTCCGGCCCGAGCACGGGCCCGGTCGCGCGCGTGACGAGCGTGATCGAAGCCGGCGGCCCGCAGCTCCTGATCGGCCGCGTCAGGCACTCGGGGCTCTGGAACGCCTCGCCGGGGGCGCTCTTCCCGCTGGTGGACGAGTTCGGCCGCAGGTACCCGAACTTCCAGATGGAGCTCACCAACAGGTCGGTGACCCTCGATCCCGACGAGATATCCTCTTTCACGATCCTCTACATCACCGGGCGCGGCAAGTTCACGCTCACCGGATCTCAGACGGCCGCTCTCGGGGACTTCCTCCGCGGAGGCGGCTCCCTCTGGGCCGACGACGCCTCCAGCCTCGACGACGCCGGCTTCGACCAGTCTCTCAGGCAGGCGGTGCGCAAGGCCCTGCCCGGGGCGACCTTCGAGCACCTCCACCACCGCAGCCACCCGATCTACAGGGCGGGGTACGACCTCCGCAAGCCCCTCGGGAACTACTGGCTGCCGCCCGGCGGCATCTTCCGCGTCGGTTTCTTCGAGGGGGTCGACATAGGCTCGCGCACAGCGGTCGTCTACACGCGCAACGCTTACGGATCGGGCCTCGTGGCCGACCCCTACGCGGTGGGCGTCGGCCACCCGGTAAAGGACATCTCCCCCAGGCGGAGGCGCGAGGGCTCCGTCAGGGTCGCGCTCAACGTCCTCGCCTTCTTCCTCGGCGGCGGCTCCGCAGCGCCATCGACGCGCGCGGGGGTCGGCGCCGCGCCCGCCTCCGCGGCAGATCCCGAGGCCCCGTGGCGATACACCGGGCCCGGGCTGAACGCCTGGGAGGACTTCCAGGCGCGCCGCGCGGCCTTCAGGGCGATGGGCGCCAGCGTGCGTCTCGTCGATGACGGCGCGGGGCAGCGGTCGCTCGAAATGGCCGTCGACGGCGAGACGGCCCCGCGCGCCGCCGCGACCCGGACGGTCACCCTCAGGCTCGACTCCGTCCGGGCCGTCGTGCTGAAGGTGGAAAGCCGCCTCGCTCGCGGCGCCGACTTCGCGCTCGAGTTCCTCACCGAGGACGGCTCGCGCTACGAGAGCGCGCCCGTCTTCCTCGCCCCCGGCACGACGTGGAACCTCCGCGTGCCGCTCGACCGCGAGGACTTCAAGAGCTCGCGCACTCGCTGGACCGGCTACGATTCCGCCTTCGACCGGACCTCGAGCGTCCGGGCGATCGGGGTGGTCCTCTACCCCGGGGCCCAGCGGGGCTCCATCGTCATCGACGATATCCGCTTCGAACGCGGCAACTGAGCGCAGTCGCCTGCACCTCCCTTCACGCCAAGCGCACACGGGTTGACCCTCCCCTATCGCCGGCTGCGCGCAGGCTCCGGCGTGCCGCGCCCTTCGACGCAGCCCCGCCGAGCGACACCCGCGCGCACCCGGACTCAGGCGCCACGACAAGTGGGCCGGCCCAAGGGAGATTCGACCGGGAACATCCGCCCGCGGCCTCCAGAGTTGTGGCGCCGCCGCCGGGACTTGCTTGAGTGCAGCCGGGCGCGCCGAGGTCCGCGGGGCGACCCCGCCGCCAGGCGGGGAGCACGCGGGACCTGAGCCCGGCTGCCGATTGTCGTCAGCTGTTTCCCTCCTCCGCCTGCCTAGACAGTGGGGACATGATACTCACGTGATGACCGCATGAGCGCACGAGCGCCGTGGCGACGCGTGCAGTGATTTCCGGCGCGTCGCCGGCTTTGGTGTCCCCACAGTGTTGACCCCACGCAGCCGAAAAGGGGGACACGTAACGGCGCCGCAAGGCGCGGCCGCGTGTCAGGATCATCGTTCCTCCCGTCGGCCCCTTGTGCTCACAGCCAGGGACGTACATGTCCCCCTTTTCTCCTCGCCGCCAGTATCATCTCCCCACCCGTCAGAAGACATCGTCCCCCCTCACCCTAGACCGTGTTTTGACCTTTCCGGGGCTTTCGAGCACGAATTCGCACTCGAATCGGGGGTTTGGCGAGTCGGCTTATGGAAGGCGCTGAATCAGCCCGTGCGGGCAAGGGCGCGGCGGTCGCGGACGACCGACCAGATGAAGAGGCAGGCGAAGGCGACCGTCAGCCAGAACTCCCACAGCCAGAAGACCCCCCACCACCATTCGGGACGGCGGCGGCGATAGACAGTGACCACCCCCCATGCTGTAGCCAGTGCCAGTGTCCTGCCGTCACGTGACGGGGGGCGGCCCCCGAAGTGTTCTGTAGAATCGACCGGACCGAAGCTTGTTAGCGTCCTCAGGGATCGGGCGTCCCATATCTCAGCGCGGTAATCATCTCTCCCACCCCAAAGCAGGGCGAGGAGAGTTCCTCCGCTCGCGAGATAGCCCTTCGGAATCGCATGGGTGCGACGCTCGGCGAGCTTGGTGAGAATACGAGCGTCCCAGACCTGCACCCCATGATCGAACTCCGTGACAAGGCGGGTCCCGTCAAGCGAGAACCAGAAATCGGTTGCGCGCTTCCCCACGCCGAACTCCAGGGGCAGCCTTTTCCCTGAGTGGGCATCGTAGAGGCCTAAGTCACCGAAGCACGAGGAACAGGCGATGACACTTCCGTCGGGAGAGAAGGCCGCCGTGCAGACACACATGTCTGGTCGCAGCGGGACGGCTGCCCCCAGCTCAGCTAGGTTGCGTATGCTCGTTCCGCCGCGCACCACGCATCGCTGGCCGTCCAGGGCGAAGCCCGCTACGCCAATCACATTGCCATTGAGGCCGTCCACCAACCCGAGCCTGCGCCCGGCACGCATGTCCCAGAGCCAGAAAGCACTCTCTGCGTTCACGTAGCTCACGAGATACTTCCCGTCGGGCGAGATATAGCCGCCCGCAAACTCACCATCCTCGCCGTAGCCGCGCGAGACGCAGCGGCGGGAGGCGATGTCCCACACGCGGTACGACTTCCAGTCGCGGGTGACCGAGTATCCGTCGCCAGCGTAAACGTGTCTGCTATCGGGCAGGAAATGGACGTCGCCCGCTCCTGGGATGTGCATGACGGGCTCACCTGTGCTGATGTCGCATATAGTGGCCCGGTCCCAGAGGTGCCTGTCATACCCTCCTCCCGAGGGGTAGGCCCACCACATAGTCTCCCTTTCCAGGAGGGCGATCAGTTTGCCGTCCGGCGATATGTCTCCCACACCCATAGTCGGCTGCCCGTCGTACGGGTGCCGCTCCTGGAATTCGTTGACCACGTACCACGGCTCCCACCGCCACCACAAGCCCCACGCGCTCGTGACAAGCAGCAGAAACACCACCAGCGTCCTCAGACTGTACCTGGGAACCAGCTTCCTCAGCCGCCGGAGCATGTCGACCTCCGGCGGTACGAACGCAGCGCGCGCAGAAAGGCTCAGGGAAAACTGCGGGCAGGCTGGGGGGATACGGCGGCGCAGAAAAGAAGAACGGGCCCGGAGGCCCGTTCGCGTGCGGCGGCAGCCCGGTGAGGGGCGTTACTCTTCCTTCTTGGGTTTCTTCTTGGCCTTCTTGGGCTTCTTCGCCTTCTTGGCCTTCTTGGCTTTCTTGGGCGCCGTCTTCCCGGCCGCCTCGGCTTCGGCCTTCTCCTCGGCGACGGCCTCGACTGCGGCTTCGACCGCAGCGTCGACCTTCTCCTCCTCGACCGCGGGGGCGGACCTCTCGGGCTTCGCGCCCGACTCGAAGAACTCGGCCCGCCGCTTCTTGCGCTTGGTACGCCGCGCGGACGTGGAGTGCTCCCGCGACGAGACCTCGGCCTCGACGAGCTGGAGGTAGACCTGCGGCGAGCCGTCGCCCAGCCTGCGGCCGTAGGCGCGCTTGAAGGTGCTGGCCGCCTCGGAGGCCGGCAGGCGGATGGTGTCGGGGAGCCGCATGATCCGCGTGTAGCCGCCGGAACGCGCCTGGTAGCGGGGGCCGAGCTCCGTGAAGAGCTTCCGCACCGCCGCCTTGTTCCCAAGGCGCGATATCGCCAGGCGCCTGGCGTGGAGGGTGCCCTTCTTGCCGAGCGTTATCATCTTTTCCGCGAGCATGCGGGCGGCCTTGGCCTTCGCGGGCGAGGTCTTTATCTTCTCGTGCCGGAAGAGGCTGATGACCATGTTCTTGAGCATCGCGTCGCGATGGCTCGGGTCCCGGCTCAGGTTGTTGGCGCGTCTGCGGTGCCTCATTTGTCTTCCGTCCTTTCGAGGAGCGGCGGGTCTACCCCTCGGACTCTTCTTCGGCCGCGGCCTCGGCCTCGGCGAAGCCCAGGCCCATGTCCTGGAGTTTTCTCTTGATCTCGCGCAGGCTCGTCCTGCCGAAGTTCTGTATCCGGAGCATCTCGGGCTCGGAGTGGCCGATGAGGTCGCCGATCGTCTTGATGCCGGCGTTGTCGAGGCAGTTCTCGGCGCGGACGGACGGATCGAGGACGCTCACCGGCATGGCGAGCTTCTCCTTCATCTCGTGGTCCTCGGCCGGCTCCTCGGGCATCTCGAGCTCGCCCGCGATCTTCTTGCCGTGGACCAGCTCCTCGCCCAGCTCGGCGTAGTTGACGAAAGCGTTGAAGTGCTTGCGGAGGATCGTCGCCGCCTCGACCAGGGCCATCTCCGGAGCCATGGTGCCGTCGGTCCATATCTCGATGATGAGGCGGTCGTAGTTGGTCATCTGGCCGACGCGGGTGTTCTGGGTGGAGTAGCTGATGCGCCTGACGGGCGAGAAGATGGAGTCTATCGGGATGACGCCGATGGCGTCGTCCTTGGTGGCGTTCTCCTCGGCGGTCACGTAGCCGCGGCCCTTGGCGACGGTGAACTCGGCTGAGAAGTCGACGTCGTCGGCGAGCGTGCAGAGCACGAGGTCCTTGTTGACGACCTCGCACTGGTCGGTCTCCTGGACGTCGGCGGCGGTGACGGGGCCCTTGCCCGACTTCTCGACCGTCAGCGTCAGCGGCACGTCGGTGTGAAGCTTGATCAGCAGTTCCTTGAAGTTGAGCACGATCTGCGTCACGTCCTCGACCACGCCCTTGATGGCGGTGAACTCGTGGTCGATGCCGTGGATCCTCACGCTCGTCACCGCGGTGCCCTCGAGGCTCGAGATGAGCACGCGCCTGAGCGAGTTCCCGATCGTGTGGCCGTAGCCGCGCTCAAACGGCTCGGCGATGAACTTGCCGTAGGAGGACGTGAGCGTCTCCGCTTCATGCACGACGCTGGTCGGCAACTCGAAACCTCTCCATCTGATCCTCATGCCTGGCCTTCCTCCAGATTCTGTCTGGGCTCTACGCTTCCCCCGCTACTTCGAGCAGAGCTCCACTATCAGCTGCTCCTGGATGGGCAGCGTCACCTCGTCGCGGTTGGGCATGCTCACCACCCGCACCTGTCCGGCATCGTGGTCGACGTTGAGCCACGACGGCACCTGGGCGCCCTTGCGCGAACTGAGGCGCGACTTCACCCACTTTGTGCTGGAATCGCGGCTGCGCACCGAGATGACATCGTCGGGCTTGACCTGGTACGACGCGATGTCTACCTTGCCGCCGTTCACCATGATGTGCCCGTGGCAGATCATCTGCCTGGCCTCCGGGCGGCTGAGCGCCATGCCCGAGACGCAGACGACGTTGTCGAGCCTGCGCTCGAGGAGCTGCAGCAGGTTCTCGCCGGTGTTGCCCCTGGCTCCGTCAGCGGCCGCGAAGTACCTCCGGAACTGCTTCTCGAAGACGCCGTAGTAGCGCTTCACCTTCTGCTTCTCGCGCAGCTGCAGACCGTAGTCCGACATCTTACGCCTGAAGAAGGTCTGCACACCCGGGGGGTAATCCCTGCGGGCAAGCGAGCACTTCGGCGAATCGCACCTCGAGCCCTTGAGGTAGAGCTTGACCCCCTCACGCCTGCAGAGCCTGCACTTGGGACCGTTGATCCTAGCCATGAACCGCGGTTACCTCCCCTTACACCCTGCGCCGCTTCCTCGGACGGCAGCCGTTGTGCGGCAGCGGCGTCACGTCCTCTATAGCCCTTATGCTGAGCCCGGCGGCCTGGAGGCCGCGGATGGCGCTCTCGCGCCCACCCCCGGGGCCCTTTATCCGGACCTCTATCTCGCGGAGGCCCGACTTCTGCGCCTCCTGCGCCGCGGCCTCGGCGGTCCTCTGGGCCGCGAAGGGCGTGCCCTTCCGCGAGCCCTTGAAGCCGACGGTTCCGCACGATGCCCAGCAGACGGTGTTGCCGTTCATGTCGGAGATCGTCACCTTCGTGTTGTTGAAGCTCGCCCGGATGTGCGCGATGCCCCGGGTCAGGCTCTTCTTGATCTTCTTCTTCCGGTACTTCCTGGCCATGAGTAGAACGGTCCTCCCTCTCGTCAGGCGGCGCTAGCGCTGGTCCTTCACGCCCCTCTTGCTCGCGACGGTCTTCCGCTTGCCCTTTCGGGTGCGGGCGTTGGTCTTGGTGCGCTGCCCCCGCACGGGCAGGCCCTTGGAATGCCTGATCCCGCGGTAGCAGTTGATCGTCCTCAGCCGCGAGATGTTCTGGGCGGTCTGCCGCCTGAGCGCGCCCTCGATCTCGTGGTTCTTGTCAATCGTCGTGGCGATCTGCGAGAGCTCGTCGTCCGAGAGCTCGCCCGCCTTCTTCTCCGGATCGATGTTGGTCTCGCCGAGGATCTTCATGGCCGTGGTCTCGCCGACCCCGAATATGTAGGTGAGCGCCACCCTGACCTTCTTGGCGTCCGGTATCTCGCGTCCTGCTATCCTGGGCATCGCCCTCCCCTTCCGGAGCTACTTCCCCTGCCTCTGCTTGTGGCGCGGGTTGGTGCAGATTACGCGCACCTTCCCCTTGCGCCTGATGATCTTGCAGTTCTCGCACCTGCGTCTCACCGACGGACCGACCTTCATGACTTCAACTCTCCTCCCGCTACGGGGTGCCGGGCTCCGCCTCGGCCTGCTGCTTGCGAGGGTCGTGGCCGCGGTAGACGATGCGCGCCCTCGAGAGGTCGTACGGCGACATCTCGAGTGTGACCACGTCGCCGGCGAGGATGCGGATGAAGTGCATCCTCATCCTGCCCGAGACGTGGGCGAGCACCTCGTGGCCGTTCTCCAGCACGACCCTGAAGGTCGCGTTGGGCAGCTTCTCCTTCACCACGCCCTCGAGGCGGATTGGCTCTTCCTTAGCCATCCTGCGTCTCCGTCAATATGCGACCGCCTTCCTCGGTTACAGCGATGGTGTTCTCGAAGTGGGCCGACAGGCTCCCGTCCCTTGTGACGACCGTCCAGCCGTCCTCGAGCCACCTCACCTCGCACCCTCCGAGGTTCACCATCGGTTCGATCGCCAGGACCATTCCCGGCTTCAGCACAACCCCCGAGCCGCCCGAGACCGACACGTAGTTCGGTATCTGCGGCTCCTCGTGCATCTTCTCGCCGACTCCGTGGCCGACGAGGTCCCGGACGACGGAGTACCCGCGCTCCTCGGCGTGGGTCTGTATCGCCCGGCTCACCTCCACGAGGGGGTTGTCCGGCATCACCTGAGCCACCGCCTCGGCCAGGCACCCCCTCGTCGCGTCTATCAGGCGCTGCGCCTCGGGCGCCACTTCTCCCACGCCGAAGGTCCGCGCCGCGTCGCCGATGTACCCGTCGAGGGTCACGCCGACGTCCACGCTCAGTATCTGCCCCTCCTCGAGGAGCCGTCCGCCGGGGATCCCGTGGACGACCTCCTCGTTGACCGACGCGCAGATCGACGCCGGGTAGGGCATCTTGACCGAGGCGAGCTTGTAGCCCTTGAAGGTCGGGATGCCCCCGCGCGAGCGGATGAGCTCCTCGACCGCCTCGTCGATCTCGCCCGTCGTCACTCCGGGGGCGGTCATCGACCCGGCCAGCTCCAGCGCCTCGGCAACGACCCTCCCGGCCCCCGCTATTCTCTCTACCTGGCGCGGTGATTTCAGGACTATGCTCATAGTCGCCCCGCGCCGGCTAGCACCTTATCCCTCGCACCGCCTCGAGTACCTGCTCGGCCACGTTCTCCGGGTTCTCGTCGCCGCGGATCTCCACCAGCAGCCCCGCGCTCCTGTAGTGCTCGATCAGCTCGACCGTCTGCTCGTCGTACGTCGCGAGACGGGCCCTGACGGTCTCCTCGCTGTCGTCATCGCGCTGGTAGAGCTTGCCGCCGCACTTGTCGCAGACGCCCTCTGCTTTCGGCGGCATGAAGCTCACGTGGAAGCCCGCGCCGCAGTCGGCGCAGAGCCGCCGCCCGCTGATCCTTTCGACCGCCGTCTCCGGCGCGATGTTGAGGTAGAGCACCATCGAGATCGGCGTGCCCATCTCGGCGGTGGCCTTCCCCAGCGCCTCGGCCTGCACCAGGTTGCGCGGGAAGCCGTCGAGCAGCCATCCGTTCGAGCAGTCGGGCGCCCTCAACCGCTCGGCCACGATGGCCACCACCACGTCGTCGGGCACCAGGTCCCCCGCGTCCATGTACGACTTCGCCTTCAGGCCCACTTCGGTCCCGTTGGCAACGGCCTCGCGCAGTATCTCCCCCGTTGAGATGTGCGGTATCCCGCGCTCGCCGACGATCGCCTCGGCCTGAGTGCCCTTGCCGGCGCCGGGAGGTCCGAGCAGCACCAGTCTCATCGCGTTGTCAGTCAGTCCGGCCACTAACGCCTTCCCTTAATGCGGCCGTGGCCCTTCATGAAGCCCTCGTAGGCCTGCATCATCATATGGCTCTCTATGCGCTGCACGAGGTCGAGCGCAACGCCGACCACGATCAGCAGCCCCGTTCCGCCGAAGAAGCTCGCCACCCCCGGATCGACCCCCAGCGAGCCCGAGATTATCTGCGGCACCACCGCTATGAAGGCGAGGAATACCGCGCCCGCCAGCGTTATCCGGTTCATGATCCGCTCGAGGTACTCGGCCGTCTTCCTCCCCGGGCGTATGCCGGGGATGAAGGCGCCGTATTGCTTGAAGTTGTCCGCGTGCTCGACCGGGTTGAAGACGACCGCCGTGTAGAAGTACGAGAAGAACAGGATCAGGAGCATGTACGATATGACGTAGAAGAACGCGCCGCGGCTCAGGTAGTCGGCCAGGCTTTGCAGGTAGGGATTGCTCATGGTTTTCAGGAAGCCGGGCAGCATCATGATCGACTGGGCGAAGATGATGCTGATGACGCCGGACATGTTGACCCTGAGCGGCAGGTACTGCCGCGCGCTGAAGCCCTGGACGTTCCGCCTGGCGTAGTTCATTGGCACGCGCCGCTGCCCCTGCGTTATCACGATCACCGCAACGATCATGAGCACGAAGAGCGCCACGAGCACGGCCAGCCGCTCGGGGCCGATCTCGCCGGGGTTGCCGGCCCCCAGGTTCCAGTTGAACTGGCGGCCGAGCTGGTGCAGCGCCGACGGCATCCGCGAGAGGATGTTGAACATGATGATGAGCGAGATGCCCGAGCCGATGCCGAACTCGTCGATCTGCTCGCCGATCCACATCAGGAAGACCGTGCCCACCATCATCGCCGTCACGCCGAAGACGTAGAACTCGGTCTTCGTGGTGCCGGGGACCGCGTACCTGAAGGCCACCGAGCAGAACATGGTCGCCTGGATGAGGCAGAGCACGACCGTCGAGTAGCGCGTATACTGCGAGATGCGCCTGCGGCCGCTCTCGCCTTCCTTCGCCAGCTTCTCCAGCGACGGGATCACTGCCGTCAGGAGCTGGAATATGATGCTGGCCGAGATGTAGGGCATGATCCCGAGGCCGAAGATGGATATCCGGTAGAGGCCGCCGCCCGAGAACATGTCGGCCATGCCGAGGATGCGGCGGACGGGGTCGTTCCCGGCCCCCTGCTCGGCCATCTGCATGAGGTTCTTGATCGCGTTGAAATCCACCCCGGGAATGGGAATAAAAATCCCAATTCGGCAGACCATCAGCAGGAGAGCCGTGATGATGAGCTTGTTTCTAAGCTCCTTGATTCTGAGGGCGTTTGCGAAGGCTTCTAGCACGACCCCCCCAGCGCTACTTCCCGGCGATCTCGCGAACCTCGCCGCCTGCGGCGGCGACGGCCTCGGCCGCGCTCTTCGAGGACTTGTGGACGCTCACCGTCAGCTTCTTGTCGAGGCGTCCCCCACCCAGCAGCTTCACCGGGCCCTGGCCCTTGTCGATGAGCCCCGCCCCGTCCAGCTCGTCGATGCCCACCTCGGTGCCCTCGTCGAAGCGGTTCAGGTCGCGCAGGTTGACAGGCTGGTAGCGCATGGCGAAGCGCTTGTTGTTGAAACCCCGCTTCGGGATGCGGCGGAAGAGGGGCATCTGCCCGCCCTCGTAGGTGAGAGGCACGGACGTTCCCGAGCGCTGGCGCCAGCCGCGCATCCCGCGCCCGGAGGTCTTCCCGTGCCCCGAGCCCGGCCCGCGGCCAACACGCTTGGCCTTCTTCCTCTTGGCGGCAGCCTTGTTGATGTCCGAGAGATTCACGACAGTTTCACTCCGCGCAGCTTCTCGACGTAGGCCTTCGTGCGCAGGCTCTGGAGGCCGTTGAAGGTCGCCTTGACCAGGTTCTTCGAGTTATTCGAGCCGAGCGACTTGCTCAGTATGTCGCGGATGCCCGCGCAGTCGGCGACGGCCCGCACCGCCGCCCCCGCGATGACCCCCGTGCCCGAGCTCGCCGGCAGCAGCACGACCTTCGCCGCCCCGGCGCGCCCGATCATCTCGTGGGGGATCGTGTCGCCATCAAGAGGCACGCGGACGAGCTGCTTGCGCGCCTGCCGCACCGCCTTCTCGATGGCCATGGGCACTTCCTTCGCCTTGCCGTAACCCCAGCCGACGACGCCTGCGCCCGTGCCGACGACGACGAGCGCGCCGAAGCTGAAGCGCCGGCCGCCCTTGACGACCGTCGCGCAGCGCCAGATGTTCACGACCCGCTCCTCGAGATCGAGCCCCTGATCGTCAACGTATCCCGGCCGAGCCAAATCCAACCCCCTCCGGTTCTAGAACCCCAGCCCGCCCTTCCGGGCCCCCTCGGCCAGCGCCTTCACCCGGCCGTGGTATTTGTAGCCGCCGCGATCGAAGACGACGAGCTCGATGCCCTGGGCCTTCGCCTTCTCGGCGACGTGCTGGCCGACCGCGCGCGCCGCGTCGGTCTTCTTGGCGCCGAGAACCTTGTCGCGCAGCTCAGCCGAGCGCGTGGACGCAGAGACGAGCGTCTTGCCCGTCGTGTCGTCGACGATCTGCCCGTAGATATGCTTCAGTGACCTGAAGACGCTGAGCCTCGGGCGTTCGGTCGAGCCGACCACCTTCTTGCGGACGCGCCTGTGCCTACGCGTCCGCTGCCGTGATTTCTTCGCCGAGAGTTCCATTTCCCCAGTTCCCTCCAGGCTACTCGACGGCGGCGAAGCTCTTGCCGGCGAGGCGCCTGACCTGCTCGCCCACGTATCGGATGCCTTTGCCCTTGTAGGGCTCGGGCGGCCGCTTGGAGCGGACGACCGCCGCGAACTGCCCGACGGCCTGCTTGTCGAACCCCTTGATATCGATCCTGGTGTTGGAGACGCACTCGACCTCCAGGCCGGCCGGCACCTCGAGTTCCACCGGGTTGGTGAAGCCCAGCTGCAGCACGAGCTTGCTGCCCTGCAGCGCGCAGCGGTAGCCGACGCCCTGGATCTCGAGCTTCTTCGTGAAGCCCTCCGACACGCCCGTGACCATGTTCTGGATGAGCGAGCGCATCAGGCCGTGGAAGGCCTTGTCGCGCTTGCGCTCGCTCCTGCGGGTGACGCGCACCTGGGCGGGGTCGGCAACGACCTCGACGTCGACGGCGCCCACCACTTTCTGCTCGAGCGCCCCCTTGGGCCCCTTTACCGAGACCTTGCCACCGCCGGCCTTCACCTCAACGCCGGGCGGGATCGCTACGGGTTTGTTGCCAAGCCTTGACATCCGTGCCGCTCCCTAGTGCACCATGCAAAGGATCTCGCCGCCGACCTTCGCCTGGCGGGCCTCGCGGTCGCTCATGACCCCCTGGGAGGTCGAGATGACCGTGATGCCCAGCCCCCGAAGCACCGGCTTGAGATCCGTGTGGCTCTTGTATATGCGCCTGCCCGGCCTGCTGACTCGCTTGATCGCGGTGATGACGTTCTCGCCGGCGGGGCCGTACTTGAGGGCGACCGTCAGGTCGTTCTGCACGTCCTTGGGGAAAACCTCGAACCCCACGATGTAGCCCTCGCGTTTGAGGACCTCCGCGATGGCGAGCTTCGTCGAGCTCGAAGGCATCGTCACCTCTGGAAGCCCAGCGCGGACGCCGTTCCTGATCCGCGTGAGCATGTCAGCAATCGGGTCTGTCATCGACATAACAAGCATCACTCCCGCGAGGGCCGGCCTACCAGCTCGCCTTCCGGACGCCGGGGATCTCTCCCCTGTTTGCGAGCTTCCGGAAGCAGAGCCGGCATACTTTGAACCTTCTCAGGTACGCCCTGCTGCGCCCGCAAATCTGGCACCGGTTCCTGTGGCGGTTGCCGAACTTCGGCGTGCTCCTCGACTTGACTTTGAGACACAGACGAGCCATTGGCCCTTCCTAGTCCTCTCTCCTGAACGGGAAGCCGAGCGACTCCATCAGCGCCCTCGCTTCCTCGTCCCTCTTCGCCGACGTGACTATCGTTATGTCCATCCCCATCGGATAGGTGATGTTGTCCGGGTTCACCTCAGGGAAGATGGTCGGGTCGTCGATCCCCAGGCTGTAGTTTCCGCCCCCGTCGAAGGAAGTCCGGCTCATCCCGGTGAAGTCCCTTATTCGCGGGATGGCGATGTTGACCAGCCTGTCGAAGAAGTCGTACATCATGCGACCGCGCAGCGTCACCCGGCAGCCCACGTTGTACCCCTTGCGCAGGTTGAAGCCGGCGACGGACTTCTTGGCCTTCGTCGGGACGGCACGCTGGCCCGATACGAGCGTCAGCGTCTCGACCGCCTCCTCGAGCATCTTCTGCTCCTTGTTGGCCTCGCCGACGCGGCTGTTGAGACATATCTTCATCAGACGCGGCGCGGCCAGGAGGCTCGCGTGGCCGAATCGCTCAGCCAGCTCCTTCGCCGTCTCAGCCTTGTACTGTTCGAGCAGCCGGGACACTTGCCTATATCTCCTCACCGCACTTGACGCAGATGCGCTTGAGACCGGCGCCGGAGCGCTCCCGCCTGGTGCGCACGGGCCTGTCGCAGGACCGGCAGACGAGCATCAGGTTCGACAGGGGCACCGGCAGCTCCTTGTCGACGATGCCGCCCCTGTGCCCCTTCTTCGGGTTCGGCTTCATGGCTTTCCTCACCACGCGAGCGCCGTCGACGATGGCCGTACCCCTCCTGCGGTCGACTGCCCTGACGCGTCCGCGGATTCCGACCGGGCGGCCCGCCCCCTCGCCCTCCTTCAGCCTGCCGGCGCCGGAGCCCGACATCAGCTGCACGAGATCGCCCTGCTTAATCTGTGATTTCGCCGCCACCTCGCTGCCTCCGATGCGCCTCAAACCACTTCCGCGGCCAGGCTCACGATCCTCATGAACTTCTTGTGTCTGAGCTCCCTGGGCACCGGGCCGAATATGCGGGTGCCGCGGGGCTCGCCGTTGGCGTCGATTATCACCAGCGCGTTCGAGTCGAAGCGGACGCGCGAGCCGTCGGCTCTCGAGATCGCCTGCTTGGTCCTGACGATGACGCCCTTCACTACCTCGCCCTTCTTGACCGTGCCGCCCGGTATGGCTTTCTTGACGCTCGCCACGATCACGTCGCCGATGCTGGCGCACTTCCGCCGGGTGCCGCCGAGCACCGTGATGCAGGAAACCTCCCTGGCTCCGGTGTTGTCGGCCACGTTCAGTCTGGTGTATTGCCGAATCATCGTTGCTGCCTCTTCGACTCCCGCTCCGGAGCGACCCTGACGGCCCTATTACCCCTGCCTCTCGAGCACCCTCAGCAGGCGCCATCGCTTGCGCTTGCTGAGCGGCCTCGTCTCCATGATCTCCACGAGGTCGCCGATCTTGGCCTCGTTCTTCTCGTCGTGAGCCGCGTACTTCGTGGACCTGTAGACGTACTTGCCGTACGTCGGGTGCTTCCTCAGGCGCTTCTGCACGACGGTTATCGTCTTGTCCATCTTGTCGGAGCTCACCACCCCGATCGCCTTCTTCCGCTGTGCGCGCTCCTTGACCATTTCTCCCCGCCGGGCCTACTGCGGCCCCTTCTCCTCTGCCTTTTTGGCCTTAATCTCCCGCTCGCGGATGATCGTTTTGATCCTCGCGATGTCGCGGCGGCAGTCCCTGGCCTCGTGGGCGTTGATCCCCTCGCCGCTCGCGACGCGGATCCTGACGTCGCGAAGGAGCCTCTCCTGGACCGAGCGCAGCTCCTCGCCGAGCTGCTCGGTCGTCATATCTCTGTATTCCGAAGCCTTCACTACGCTCCGTGCCTCCGCTTGATCATCTTCACCTTCAACGGCAGTTTCGCCGCCTGCTTCCTGAAGGCGTCCTTGGCGACATCCTCGTCAACCCCGCCGATCTCGAAGAGGACGGTGCCGGGCTTGACGACGGCGACCCACTTGTCGATCTCGCCCTTCCCCTTGCCCATCCTCGTCTCCAGCGGCTTTTTCGAGACAGCCTTGTGAGGGAAGATCCGGATCCAGTACCTCCCCTCGCCGCGGAGCACGCGCCCGCCGGCTACCCGCGCCGCCTCGATCTGCTTGCCGTCTATCCATCCGCGCTGGAGAGACTGCAGCCCGTACTCGCCGAAGACCACGCTGTTGCCGCGCGTGGCCTTGCCGCGCCTCGAGCCGCGCTGGCTCTTGCGGTACTTGACCCTCTTAGGCATTAGGGGCATTTGTGGCAGTCCCCCCCATGCGCTTGATGCCGTGGTTGATCCAGACCTGCACGCCTATGTTGCCGTAGCTCGTCCGCGCTTCGATGAAGCCGTAGTTGATGTCGGCGTCGAGGGTCTGCAGCGGCAGGCTGCCCTCGACGTACTTCATGCGCCGGGTCATCTCGGAGCCGCCCAGGCGGCCGCAGCACGTTACCTTGATGCCCTTGGCACCCATCTGCATCGTCGACTCCATCGACTTCTTGATGGCGCGGCGGTACGAGGCCCGCTTCTCGATCTGCTCGGCGATCGCCTCGGCTACGAGCTGGGCGTCGAGCTCCGGCCGCTTCACCTCGTGGATGTTTATCGATATCTTCTTGCCCGTCATCTCGGTCAGCTGGTCGCCCAGCCGCTCGACCTCAACGCCCTTGCGCCCGATCACGATGCCGGGGCGCGCGGTGTGCAGCAGGACCCGCACCTCGTCGCCGGCGCGCTCGATCTCGATCTTCGAGATCCCGGCGAAGCCGAGGCTCTTCTTGATGTGGTTGCGGATGTTGTAGTCCTCGACCAGGCAGTCGCCGAAGCTGTGCTTGTCAGCATACCACCTGGACGACCAGTCCCGGTTGACCCCGACTCTGAACCCGACCGGATGTACCTTCTGACCCACGTTTACCCCCGTCAATCTTCCCCGGCCCGCAGCACGATCTGGAGATGCGAGCGACGCTTCTTGATGGCCATCGCCCTCCCCATCGGCCCCGGGTGGAAACGGTGCAGCATCGTGCCGTCGTCGGCCGACGCGGTGGCCACGTAGAGGCTGTCCGCGTCGACGCCGCCGCTCACATCAGCGTTGGCGACAGCCGATCGGAGCACCTTATCGATGAAGCTGGCGGCCCGCTTGTTGGCGAACCGCAGTATCTCCTGCGCCTCATTGACACTCCTGCCGCGTATCATATCCATGACCAGCCTGGCCTTCTTGGGGCTGACCTTCGCGAACTTGTCTGTGGCGCGCCACTCGTTGTCCGGCATCGTATACCCCTGCTCCGCTTACTTCTTGGGCCTCGCCGCCCTCGCCTGCGAGCCGCCGTGGCCGCGGAAGAGCCTGGTCGGCGCGAACTCCCCCAGCTTGTGCCCGACCATGTCCTCGGTCACGAATACCCTCAGGAACGACTTGCCGTTGTGCACGTTGAAGCTGTGCCCGACGAACTCCGGCACGATCGTGCACGCGCGCGCCCACGTCTGGATGGGATCGCGGCCGCCGGAGTCCTTCTGCTTGAGGACTTTCTTGAGCAGCTTCGGGTCGACGAACGGCCCCTTCTTGAGAGAGCGGCTCATAAGCCCTACTTCCTCCCCTTCTTCTTCCTGCGGCGGATGATGAACTTGTCCCCCGGGTTCTTCTTCTTCCTGGTCTTCCCGCCCTTCGCAGGCACGCCGGTGGCCGACTGCGGGTGGTGACCCTTGCGCCTGCCTTCGCCGCCGCCCATCGGGTGATCGACGGGGTTCTTGGCCATCCCCCGCGTGCTGGGCCGCCATCCGCGCCAGCGGTTGCGGCCGGCCTTGCCGATTACAACGTTCTGGTGCTCCTCGTTGCCGAGAGAGCCCACCGTCGCGCGGCAGCGGCTGAGCACCATCCGCAGCTCGCCCGAAGGCAGCACGATCGTCGCGTACTCGCCCTCGCGGTTCGACAGTCTGGCCTCGGTCCCGGCCGAGCGGCAGAGCTTGCCGCCGCGCCCGGGCTGGAGCTCGATGTTATGGATGATCGTCCCCAGCGGCATCGCCGAGAGGGGCATCGCATTGCCGTTCTCGGGCGAGGCCTTCCCGCCGCTCACGATCGTCTGGCCGACGCGTATCCCCTTGGGGGCGAGGATGTAGCGCTTCTCTCCGTCAGCGTAGCAGACGAGAGCGACGTGCGCCGAGCGGTTCGGGTCGTACTCGATCGACTCGATCCTGCCGGGCACGTCGTCCTTGTTGCGGCGGAAGTCGATGCGGCGGTAGCGCCGCTTGTGGCCGCTGCCCTTGTTCCGGTTCGTCTGGTGGCCGTACCCGTCCCGCCCGCCCGTGCGGCGGAGCGGCTCGGTCAGGGACTTCTCAGGCTTGCCCTTGGTGATGTCGGAGAAGTCGCGGCTCGTCGCGCCGCGCCTTCCGGGGCTCGTCGGGTTGTATGCCTTGAGTGCCACTGCCAGCTCTCCCCTAAAGCGTCCCCGCCCGCGAGGCCGGATAGGCCCTCAACCTGGCTATGCCTTTCAGGTCCGAGTGCCTGACCCACACGCCCTCACTCCACGATCTCGAATCGCTGCTGTCGGGACGGTTGTCGCCCAGCACGAAGTAACATCCCGAGGGGACCCTGGTGGGCCCCAGGTAGTCGTAGCTCGTCACGTGTTCGAAACGCTGCTCGATGGGCTCGCCGTTGATAAGCACCTCGTCGCCCCTGAGCTCGATCTCCTCCGACGGCAGAGCGATCACCCGCTTGATGTAGTCCCTCCGGTCACCCTCCGGCGAGCGGAAGACCACGAGGTCGAACCTCCCCGGCGTGGTGAAGAAAAGGCTCATCTTGTCTATGATGAGCCTGTCTCCCTTCAGCAGCGTCGGGTCCATGCTGTCGCCGCGAACGACGGATACCTGGAAGACGAAGACGTAGAAGACCGTCGCCAGCAGCACGACCTCGATGGACCATCGGATCATGCGTGCCGCGCGGCCGGTCCGGGCGGAATCATCCGCCTCGGCCGCATCGGCACCGGACTCCTCGACCGCGGGCGCCTCGGGCTCCCCGCCCCCCTCGGCCGTCTCCATCTCGGTTCTGTTCTCTGCGTCGTCCATTGTCGCCTAGTAGAGATCTATGCTGCTGCCGGGGGCGAGGGTAACGATCGCCTTCTTCCAGCTGCGCGTGCGCCCCGTCTGGCGCCTCACGCGGCGGATCTTGCCCCTCACCCGCATCGTGTTGACCTTTGCCACCTTGACGTGGAAGAGCTCCTCCACCGCCGTCTTGATCTGCCCCCTCGTCGCCCGGGTGGCCACCTCGAAGGTGTACTGGTTGAGCGGAGTGGGCTCCTTGCCGCCGCGCTCCTCGCGGGTGAGCCGGTGAGACTTCTCCGTCACAACGGGACGCAGAACCGTCTGGTAATGATCGGCGCTCATCTGGCCACCACCTCCGGGAGCTTCTCGAGCGCCTCGCGCGTCATGAGCATCCTCGAGTTCCTGATGACGTCGTACGCGTTGAGCGAGGCGACCGGCGTCACCGACAGCCTCTCGATGTTCCGGGCCGACTTCCAGAGCGTCTCGTCCCTGTCGCCGAGGGCCAGGAGGCAGCTCCTGCCGGCGAGCTCCAGGGCGTCGAGAATTTTCGACATCCTGCCCGTTTTCGGCTCGCTGAACTTCAGCTCGTCGACGATCTTGACCTCCTGGTCGCGGAACTTGGCGAGCAGGGCCGAGCGGAGCGCCTCGCGCCGCATCGACTTGGTCATATCCTTCCTGAAGTTCTGCTCCGACTTCGGCCCAAAAATGACGCCGCCGCCCCGGAGGAGCGGACTGCGCACTGTACCCATCCTGGCACGGCCGGTGTGCTTCTGCCGGTAGGGCTTCCGCCCGCCACCGGCCCTGTCGGCACGGGTCTTCGACGAGCTCGAACCTCTGCGCTTATGCGAGCCGTAGGCCACCGCCACCTGGTGGAGCAGACGCTTCTTCACCTTGTCGCCGAGCACGGTCTCGTCGAACTCCACCGAGCCGACCGCCTCGCCCTCGGCATTAACAACCTGCAGTTCCACCTTGCCACACCCTCACAAGATCAGCGATGCTAGGCGCGCGGTTGCTGAAGGCCCCCCCCCGAGGCCTTCAGCGAGGAAGGACCTACAGGCAGGCTCTCAGAAAGCGCATCAAGCTAACGCCCTCTTCTATTTCGCACGCAACGTCCCCGCGGGGGGATGCCATACCCCCCCCCGATTCCGCCACAGCGGAACCGCGAATTCTACCATCCAAGGCCCTTCTGTCAAGCAGAAACTCACTTTTTGTGCCGATTTTTCACGCCTCCGTGGGGTCGTCGGAGGCTGGTCGGCGTGCCGCCGTCAGTGCCATGCCCCGAACGCATCAGGGGGAGGTCCCGTCGGGACCTCCCCCTCGCCTGTTGGATCAGCAGACCGGGGACTACGACGCCTCGCAGCGCCTGACGATCTCCTCCCAGCGCCTGTCGGTCTCGGCCTGGAGCCGCTCGATGATGTCGTCACGCTTGCCCGTGAAGAGATGTTTGAAGCGGCCCTGCTTCTTGAGCCACTCACTGACGGGTTTCTTCTCCTTCGGCTTGTAGTTGAGTTTCCACTTGTGGTCCTCGACCTCGAAGAGCGGCCAGAAGCAGGTGTCGACGGCCAGCCTGGCGATATCGACGGACTCTTCGATCTTGCAGCGCCAGCCGCGGTGGCACGGCGCGAGCACGTTCAGGAAGGCCGGGCCCTCGATCTCGAGCGCCTTCTCGAGCTTGGTGGCCATGTCCCTCACGTTGTGAACCGAAGCCTGCGCCACGTAAGGAACGTTGTGGGCGATGATGATCTGCGTGAGGTCCTTGGAGAGCTGCTCCTTGCCCGCCTTCGCCGTGCCGGCCTGTGCGGTGTTCGTATGGGCGCCGAGCGGGGTGGAGCCGGAGCGCTGTATCCCCGTGTTCATGTAGGCCTCGTTGTCGTAGCAGACGTAGACCATGTTGTGGCCGCGCTCCATCGCGCCGGAGAGCGACTGCAGCCCGATGTCGTATGTCCCGCCGTCGCCGCCGAAGGCCATGAACTTGTAGTCGCCCTTCACTTTCCCCTTGGCCTTGAGCACGCGGTAGGCGGTCTCGACACCGGAGATTGTCGCGGCCGAGTTCTCGAAGGCGTTGTGGATGTAGCTGGTCCGCCAAGAGGTGAAGGGGTAGATCGTGGTGCTCACCTCCATGCAGCCGGTGGCGAAGCCGACGACCATGTTGTTCTCGGTCGCCCTCAAGGCATGGCGGAGGAGTATGGGACCCGTGCACCCGGCGCAGGCGCGGTGCCCCGGAGCCAGCCTCTCGGGTCTCTTGGTGAGCTTCTTGACTGAAAGTGCCATTTCGCTGCTCCCTTTCCAGGCGAGTCTACTCCCTCAGGTTGACGTAGCTCTCCTCGTCGGGCGTCTTGCCCGACTCCGCGATCTTCGCAAGCTCCTTGAAGACCTCGACGACGTGCTGCGGGGCAACGTCGCGGCCGCCCAAGCCGTATATGTAGCTGCCGATGGGAACCGAGAGGCCCTTCGAATAGGCCGAGGCCCTGAGCTCGCTGAAGACCGGGCCCCCGTAGCCGAACGATATGCACCTGTCCATGACGCCCACTGCCCCCAGCCCTTTGACGGCATCGGTGAGAACGTCGGTGGGCCAGGGCCGGAAGACGCGGAGCTTCACGAGGCCGGCCTTGATGCCGGCGTCGCGGGCCATCCTGACCCCCACCTTGGCGGTCCCGGCCGCCGAGCCCATGATGATGATCGCCACCTCGGCGTCGTCCAGCATGTAGGGCTCGATGAAGCCGTACTCACGCCCAAAGATCTTGCCGAAGGCCTTGCCGACCTCGGCGATGCGGGCGGGGGCGTTGCGCATGCCCTCGACCTGCTGCCTCTTGTGCTCGAAGTACCAGTTCTGCAGATCGAGCAGCCCTATCGTGATGGGGTTGTCCGGATCGAGGAGCGTCGTGGCCGGATCGTACTCGCCGACGAACTCCTTCACCTTCTCGTTGTCTTCGAGAACCATCGTCTCCATCGTGTGGCTGAGGACGAAGCCGTCGAGCGTCGACATGACAGGCAGGAGCACCTTCTTGTCCTCGCCGATAAGGAAGGCCTGAATCGTGTTGTCGTAGGCCTCCTGGGCGTTCTCGGCGAATATCTGTATCCACCCCGAGTCCCGGCAGCCCATCGTGTCCGAATGGTCGCAATGGATGTTGATCGGACCCGAGAGCGCCCTGTTGACAACGTTCATCACGATGGGCAGCCGGTAGCTCGCGGCGATGTAGACGATCTCCCACATCAGCGCCAGGCCGTTGGCGCTCGTCGCCGTGATGGCTCGGGTGCCGGCCGCTGCGGCGCCGACCGTGGCGCTCATGGCCGAGTGCTCGCTCTCAACGTGGATGAGCTCGGTGTTGACCTGGCCGTTGGCCACGAACTCCGTGAACTTGTGCATCAGCTCCGTCTGCGGAGTTATGGGGTAGACGGCGGCAACGTCCGGGTTCACCTGCCGCAGGGCCTCTGCCGCCGCCTCGTTGCCTGTTCTTCCGACTCTCTGGCTCATCTAGGGATCTCCTCTGCGGCTACTTGTCCTCTGGCTCATCGAGGACCATGTCGATGGCGCTGGCCTTGTCGGGGCACTCGCGGGCGCAGATTCCGCAGCCCTTGCAGTAATAGTAGTTTATCCCGCAGACCTTGCCCTCTTTGTCGAGCATAATCGCGCAGTCGGGGCAGTACGACCAGCAGGCCAGGCACTGGATGCACTTGTCCTTGTGCCAGACGGGCTTGTAC
>Ga0272441_10001247_pt1 | contig 54553 bp, 46 predicted proteins | sample SSMProp6N_FD_193582 | JGI IMG/M metagenome (GOLD analysis project Ga0272441, IMG submission 193582) | Marine sediment archaeal communities from Little Sippewissett salt marsh, Falmouth, MA, United States - SSM-Prop-6N | ecosystem: Environmental > Aquatic > Marine > Wetlands > Sediment ...
GCGGCGAGGCCACCATGGACATCCGCATCGGGTATGAAGGGTGTCAATCGACTGCCCACACCCTGGACATCGACGGCATCGAGGTCACGCCCGAGCCGGCGACGATGGTGCTGCTGGGTCTCGGCGGCGTCGGCCTGCTGCTGAAGCGGCGGCGTCGGTCGTAACGGTCAGACGTGAGCGCAGGGACGCGCATGGGTAAGTGAGACAATGGACCTGAAGGAGGCCCCGGCCTCGGCGACGAACGCCGGGGCGGGGCCTCCTACATAAGGCGCATGCAGTCATGAAATCACGTCAAGGCTTCACCCTCATCGAGCTTCTGGTGGTGGTGGCGATCATCTCGCTGCTGGTCACGATCCTCATGCCCATGCTCAACGAGGCCAAGCGCCTCGCCCGCGAGGTCGTCTGCGCCTCGAACCTGCGCTCCCTCAACACCAGCACGCTCGTCTATGCCGAGCAGCACGACACCTGGTTCCCGTACCTCTACCACCGCCTCCTCGGCAAGCCCACGCGTACGCCCCCCGTCCCGCCGTGGGGAAACGCGGGCCTCCAGTGCGGCACCTTCGGCGACTGGCGCGACCTGCTGCGCGACGACTACGGCTTCGCGGCCGGCATGATGTTCAGCCCGCTCAACCTCCAGTGGTCGGAGAAGAACGGCAACGCCTACGAGCAGTGGGCCAACGAGAGATGGGAAGAAGGCACGGCCGCCGACCGCGAGATCATCGGCTACACGTACTTCTTCATCACGTGGCTCGACCAGCACACGCAGAAATCCACCGCCGAGATCGACGGCGTGACGTTCCCCGTGTCCACGGAGAGCACCGGCCATGATTCGAACGTCCTGTGGACGGACATGACCAGCACGTATTCCGGGGACTTCATGGCCCTGGGCAAGCAGCGCGTCAACCATTTTTACGACGGCGAGTATCCGGCCGGGCTGCATTCGGGCCATCTCGACGGGCACGTCGAGTGGCGCGTGGCCGACGACATGGACGGCCCGCACCCGAAGGGCAACTACGAGTACTGGTGGTAGCGGCCGGCAACGCGGAAAACGCGGAGAGCGGAAAGCAGCGGATGGGGGGAGCTCCTGCTCTTCGATCTGAGATCCGGAATCTGGAATGCCGCCCCGGCCGTATCTCCTGCATGCCTTGCATCCCTGCTTGCCCCCTGGGGCGCTTTGCGCGCGCATCGGCGCCCCGTCCGGACGCTGAATTCGCCCCGGAACGGAAAAACTCCCCGTTCCCATAAGTCGTTCTTGCAGGAAGTCTTCCCTCTGCTTCCTCCCCCGGCTCCGCGGCTTCACGGACCCGTCTGCGCGCGCAAATGCGCCCCGCTGCGGGAGAGGATGGGGGACGTCCGCGCGCGCCGTGCGCGCGGATACAGAATGTGGCAGTGAACGGCCGGGAGCGGTGGGAGAGCCTTGGGACGGGATACCTTGAGGGCGAGGATGCGCGCACACACGAATTCGCGAGTTCACGAAGCCCGGCCGTCTCCTCAGGCCACGGCCCCGGGCCTCAGAACTGCATGCCTTCTCGCTTCCCCCCTAGGGTTTGCCGTGGCCCGCAGGGCGTGGATTGAGATAAGCGATTGTCTGGAAATGGCTTACGTCAACAACAATCGTGGCATAGGGCGGCAGAAAACGGCGCTGCGCGGCATAGCGCGGCAAAAACCGGCATGGCGCGGCAGAAACCGGCAGAACGTGGCAGATTATGGCAGTTGGCGCGGCGGAGGGCCGCGGCCGGGACGTCTGCCGGTTGGACTCCCCGCCCCCAGGCGGTACACTGCGGACGGACCCCGAAGCCGAAGGAGCTGACCATGAAGGCGATGATCGTGTTGGGCAGCCGGAATCCGAAGGGGCAGACGGCGACGGCGGCCGACGCGCTGGCGGCCGGGCTGGCGTCGAACGGGTGTGAGGTCGAGAAGGCGTTCCTGCCCCACATGCGGATCGAGCGGTGCCGCCAGTGCGACGACGCCGGGTGGGGCATTTGCCGGTCGGAGGGGCGGTGCGTCATCGAGGACGACCTGGCCGGGTTGGTGGAGAAGCTGGCGGCCGCGGACTTGGCCGTGTTCGCCACGCCGGTGTACTTCGGCGACCTGAGCGAGTCGATGCGGGCGTTTCTGGACCGTCTGCGTCGGACGTGCTGCCACGAGGCGGGGAAGGCGAAGGTGGCGGGCAAGGCGGCCGTCGGGGTGTGCGTGGCGGGCGGCGGAGGCGGCGGGGCGCCGTCGTGCGCGTCGAGCCTGACGAAGGTGCTGAACACGTGCGGGTTCGAGCCGGCCGACGTGGTGCCGATGCGTCGGCAGAATCTGGAGATGAAGTGCGAGTCGCTGACGGCGACGGGGAAGCTGCTCGCGTCCGGGACGTAGGACTCCAGCCGGTCAGCCGAGGAGGTCGGCGAAGCTGGTGCCGCCGTCGAGCCCGCCCTTGAGCGGCTTCCTGCGTTTGCGTTTGGGCGGGGCGGGCGCCGTGGGGCCCTCGTCGGCGGCGGGGGCCGTCGCGGCGGCCTGCTTGATCGACAGCGAGATGCGGCGGCGGTCTTCATCGACCTCGAGGACCTTGACGCGGACGGACTGGCCCTCCTGGACGACGTCGCCGACGGCGCGGACGTGCTCGTGGGCGAGTTCGCTGATGTGGGCGAGGCCCTCGACGCCCTTGGCGAGTTCGACGAAGGCGCCGAAGTCGGCGATGCGGGTGACGATGCCCTCCGTGATGCCGGCCTTCGGGAATCGCACCGACGCGCCCAGCCACGGGTCGTCGCCGACGCGCTTGAGCGACAGGCCGATCCGCCGGCGGTCCGGCTCGACCTTCAGCACGCGGACCTTGACCGTATCGCCGGACGAGACGATCTCCTCCGGGTGGCGGATGCGCCGCTCGAAGGTGAACTCGCTGATCGGGATCAGGCCCTCGACGCCGGGCTCGAGTTCGACGAAGGCGCCGAAGTCCATCAGCCGCGTGATGCGCCCGGTGACGATGTCGTCCGCGGGGTACTTGCCCTCGACGCCGTCCCACGGGTCGGCGAGGATCTGCTTGAGGCCGAGCGAGATTTTGCGCTCGTCCTTGTCGGCCTTGAGCACCATGAGTTTGAGCTGCTGGCCTTCCTGCACGACGGAGGACGGGTCCTCGACCCGGCCGTGGCTCATGTCGCTGACGTGCAGCAGCCCGTCGGCGCCGCCGAGATCGACGAACGCGCCGTACGGCATGATGTTGCGGACGACGCCGGTGACGGTTTGCCCGGGCTCGATGGACTCCCAGAGCTTGCGGGCGGCCTCCTCGGCCTGGCGCTCGAGGAGTTCGCGGTGCGAGAGGATGACGCGCTCCTCGCGGCGATCGACCTCGATGACGACGCATTCGATCTTCTGGTTGACGTAGGGATCGAGTTCCTCGACGCGGAATCGCTCGATCTGGCTGACGGGCATGAAGGCCTTGATGCCGCCGGCGACGAGTTCGAGGCCGCCCTTGTTGTGGCCGGTGACGCGGGCCTCGACGACCTGGCCCTCTTCGATGTTCTCCCAGGTGGCGGCCTGCACGGCGCCCTCGCGCGAGAGCTGGAGCAGGCCCTCGCTTTCGTCATATCCGTCGATGACGACCTCGACGGTATCGCCGACCGCGGGCAGCGGTTCGTCGCGGAACTGGTCCGACGACAGGAGGCCCTCGCTGCGACCGCCGAGATCGACGAAGATGTCGTCGCGCTGGATGGCGACGACGGTGCCGCGGCGGACGGCGGTGTCGCCGGACTTGCCGCCCGGCGCCTGACCGTCCTCGGCGGCGACGAGGTCCTGGAGCGACATGTCGCCCAGGGCCGCGTCGAGTTCGCGCTGGAGTTCGTCGTCCACGCTGTCGGTTCGGTGCTCGGTCATGGGCTCATCCGATGGAAAACACTCGGGCTCGGCTTCGGGGTCCGCGGGAAGAGTCCGGCGGTCCCATGGGGACCACCCGCAAGAGACCCCAAGTATATCGTACCGAGGCGGCGAGTGTATGAAGAATCGGCTATGTTCGCCCCCGACTGAAGCGGACGTTGCCGCGGCGCGCGGGCTTGCCCATAATGCCCGCGGGCGGGCCGAGAGGAGTTGCGGATGGACAGACTGATGATCAGCGTTTCGGGCGTCCGCGGAACCGTGGGCAGCGCCCTGACGCCGCGCGTGGCCGCGGAGTTCGGCTGCGCGTTCGGCACGATGCTGGGTACGGGCGCCGCGTGTGTGCTGGGGCGCGACACGCGCACCTCCGGCCCCGCGGTGCGGAACGCCGTCGCCGGCGGGCTGCTGGCGTGCGGCGTGAACGTGGTCGATCTGGGCGTGACGACGACGCCCGGCACGGCCCTGATGACGCGGAGCCTGAGCGCCGACGGCGGCATGGTGGTGACGGCGTCGCACAACCCGGCGGCGTACAACGGGATCAAGTTCCTCCAGCCGACGGGCACGGGCCTGACGGCCGCCGACGCGGGGCGGCTCAGGCGCCTCTGGGAAGGCGGCGAGTTCGCCCTCGCGGGCGCCGGCGATCAGGGAACCGAGTCGCGCAACGACGAGACGCACGCCCGGCACGTGGAGGCGGTCTGCGGCGTGTGCGACCCGGCGGCCGTCGCGAAGCGGGGCTTCACCGTCGTGCTCGACAGCGTCAACGGCGCCGGCTGCGCCGTGACGCCGATGCTGCTGGAGCGGCTCGGCTGCAAGGTCGTGCATGTAAACGGCGAGCCGACCGGCCGTTTCGCCCATCCGCCGGAGCCGGTAGCCGAGAACCTGACCGGCCTGTGCGACGCCGTTCGGGAGCGGAAGGCCGTAGTCGGGTTCGCCCAGGATGCCGACGCCGATCGGCTCGCCATCGTCGATGAGGCGGGGCGGTTCATCGGCGAGGAGTACACGCTCGCGCTGGCGGCCGCGTTCGTCCTGCGGCATCGCAAGGGCAAGCTCGCCACGAACCTGGCGACCTCGCGGATGATCGACGATCTCGCCGCGTCCGCCGGGTGCGAGGTGTTGCGGGCGCCCACGGGCGAGGCGAACGTCGTCGAGGCGATGCGGCGCGAGGGGTGCATCTTCGGCGGCGAGGGGGGCGGCGGCGTCATCGACCCGCAGGTGGTCGAGGTCCGCGACAGCCTGGTGGGCATCGCCTATGTGCTGCAGTACCTGGCCGAGACGGGCAAGCGGCTGAGCGAACTGGTCGCGGAGGTTCCGGCGTACGTGATGCGCAAGACGAAGCTGCCGTGCCCGGCGGGGGCGGCCGATCGTGTGACGGCGGGCGCGAGGAAGGCGCTCGCGGGCCGACCCGGGGCGAAGCTCAACGACGCCGACGGGCTCCGCGTGGACTTGCCGGAAGGGTGGGTCTGCGTTCGGGCGTCGAACACGGAGCCGATTCTGCGGATCATCGCGGAGGCGGGGGACGGAACGGTCGTCGATGCGCTGATCGCCGAGGTCCGCGAGATCGCCGAAGGCGCCATCGGGGAATGCAGCAATGAGTGAGGCAGAACCGATCGAACGCCGCATCGCGGAGGTGGCCGTGGCGGCGGCGCGGGCGGCCGGGGAGATCCTGCGCCGCTGTGCCCGGGAGCCGCGGAAGGTGGATGCGGCTGAAGCGTACGATATCAAGCTTGAGGCCGACCGCCTGTGCGAGCGGGCCATCCTGGACGCGATCCGGGCGGAGTTTGCGGGGCATTCGGTGCTCGCCGAGGAGAGCGGCTCGGCCGCGGGCAGCGAGTACGAGTGGATCATCGATCCGCTCGACGGGACGGTCAACTACTACTACGGGCTGCCGTACTACGCGGTATCGGTGGCCTGTTACGCGACGGCCGGGCGCCCCGCGCCGGCGAACGGGCAGGGGCTCGACGTGCTCGGCCGTCCGGTCGTCGGCGTCGTGTACGTGCCGGCGCTGGATGAGCTGTTCGTCGCGCGGCCGGGCGAGGGCGCGACGCTGAACGGGCAGCCCATTCGCGTGGGCGACGTGGGCCGCTTGGCCGAATCGATCCTCGCCACCGGCTACGGCAAGGCCACGGACTCGGGCAAGCGGATGGCCGAGAGCATTGCCCGGCTCGTGGGCAAGGTTCGCAAGCTTCGTTGCCTGGGGGCGGCCGCGTTCGATTGCTGCAACGTCGCGGCCGGGCGGCTGACGGGCTTCTTTGAGGCGGCCTTGCGGACGTGGGACGTCGCGGCGGGGGCGATCGTCCTCGCCGAGGCGGGCGGCGTCTGCCCGGCCGAGCGGATCGGCCCCGACGCTTGGCGTGTCGTCGCCGCCGCGCCGGGCATCGTCGAGGAACTGCGCGAGCAGCTTCGCGACCTGGGCTGGCGCTAGATTACCACCCGCCGGCCGGCGGACAGCGGCGTCACGCGGCCGGGGAGGTGCTCGGCCAGGAACCGGGTCGCCTCGTCGCCGGTGCAGTGGCAGGGATAGACCGCCGGCGAGCCGGCCTGTCGGAGAAGCTCGACGACGGCCCGCAGCTCGTCCTCGTCGGCGCGCCGCAGATGCAGCCCGCCGAAGACGGCGATGACGGGCTCGCCGCCGGCGAGGTTGTTGGCGGCCGCCAGCGTATTCGCCAGGCCGCGGTGGCAGCAGCCGGTCAGCACGGCCCAGCCGCCTTCGGCCCGCAGAAGGCAGAACTGCTCATCCTCGAAGCCATCCGCGACGGTGTCGTCACCGTGTTCGACGACGAAGACCTCGCGGCCGTGCATCGGCCCGGGCACCGGCCCCGACAGCACGAGCCAGTCGGCGAGGGGATTCGACGCGTCGATGGGATGGAACACGGCGCCCGCCGCCTCCAAGGACTTGCGCGGGTGCGGGCAGGAAATCTCGCGATGCGTCTTGCCGGGCCGATGGGACCACCGGCGGCGGAAGACGGCGGGGTGTGCGTAGATGGGCAGGCCCGGTCGCTGGGTCGCCACGGCCGCCAAGCCTCCGGTGTGGTCGTAGTGCCCGTGCGAGAGGATCACGCCGTCGAGGTCCGACAGATCGGCGCCCAGCACCGTCGCGTTGGCCAGCAGCGCGTCGGCGGTGGCGCCGGTATCGAACAGGAACTTTCCCCGTGGCCCGGAGACCAGCACCGAGAGCCCGTGCTCACAGGCGAGGTCCGCCCGCGAGGCGGTGTTGTCCACCACCACCAGAAGCTCGACGCTCATGCTCGTTCGTGCTCCGAAGACAGAAAAAAAGTCCGTTCCCGATCTGTCCGAGGATAGCGGTACGTTCTTGTCTACGCCACCTTGGCCCGGGCCGAGCGGCTGCTCGGGAAGGGCTGCAGTCGGCGGAAGGCCCCCGCCGATAAGGGGCATTGCGGTTTGGCCGAACCGGCGGGAGCGGCACGCGTAGTGTACGGTGTGTCTGTTCGGGAGGTGCGACCGGAACATCCGCTTGACAGGCGGCAGACATCTGTTAGACTCCTCGGCTTCGCACCATGCCCGTGGTTGGGGGGTCGCCCCGTGAGGAAAGCCGGGGCATGGCCTGAAGGAAGACGAAGTGGCGAAGAAGGCTGCAAAAAGGAAGAAGAAGAGCCCCAAGAAGGCCAAGAAGGCGCCCCGCAAGAAGCCCGCCAAGAGGGCTGCGAAGGCCCCCAAGCCCAAGGTCGCCAAGAAGGCCAGCAAGGGAAAGGCTTCGCGCAAGCGGGCTAAGCGCAAGGCGCGGGTCAAGAGCCCGCTGACCAAGGCCCAGATTCGGGAGTTTGGCGAACTGCTTCTGGCGAAGCGGCGGGACCTGGTGGGCGACATGGCCGGCATCCAGGACGACGCGATCAATTCGAGCCGTCATGATAACGGCGGGGGCAACATGCCGACGCACCCGGCCGACATTGGCTCCGACAACTACGAGCAGGAATTCTCGCTGGGGCTTCTGGAGAGCGAGCGTGTGCTGCTCGAGGAGATCGATCAGGCGCTTCAACGGGTCGAGGAAGGGACGTACGGCGTGTGCCTGGGGACGGGCGAGCCGATCGGGCTGCCCCGTCTACGGGCCCGGCCCTGGGCGAAGTACTCCATCGAGTATCAACGCATGATCGAGAAAGGGCTCGTGCAGCCGGAGACGCACGAAGACGAGGAGGAAGAGGAGGTCGTGGAGGCCGAGGCGCAAAACAAGCCGGAGGACGAGGACTAGCACCGCGGAGCGACCGACTTGCCCAGTGACGCGCCACAGCCGTCGAAGAAGCGCTCCGACGAGCCGGCTCCGGCGGCCGGACGCTCCACCGTCTTCCGCAAGCCGGCATCGCTGGGGCTGTTCGCTCTCGTCGCCGTCGCCGGGGTGGCGGGGGACCTTCTGAGCAAGCATTACGTCTTCCGTTCCCTGTTGAGCGATTCGGAGGCGACCCAGCGGCTCGAGGCGGTCCGGGCCCGTCTGCCGGAGGATGCCCCGCCCGACGAGTTGCTCAAACACGCCGGTATCAGCCGCCCCGCATTCCCGGGCGTCAAGTTCACGCTCTCGACCAATCCCAACGTGGTCTTCGGCCTGCCACTGCCCCGCGTGTTGGTGTTGCTGGCGACGGCGGTAGCCGTCGTACTGGTCGGCGCATTCCTGCTGAAGAGCGAGGCGTCCGACCGCCTGCTGCACGGGGCGCTGGGATTCGTGCTGGCCGGGGCGCTGGGCAACCTGTACGACCGCTTGTTTGGAGCGGTTCGGCTGCCCGGTGACGCGGGGGTCATCCGCGGCCAGGTTCGTGACTTCATCGACTGCTCCGACCTGTACTACGCGTGGGTCTTCAATGTCGCGGATGCGCTGCTCGTAATCGGCGTGGTCGCCTTGCTGGTCCATTCCTTCCTCGCCGAGAGGGGGAGGAAGAAGGACGAGGGCGTGTAGCCCGCCCCATGTCCTCTCCCCGACAGGCCGGTTGCCCGCCCGATGCGGGGCGAGTGACTCGAAGGGGACCGGCCCTTCCTGTCTTCGCAGTCGAGCTGCTCTCGCTGCTCGCCCTGGTGATCGCCGAACCGCTTCTGGAACGGGCGACCCGCGGGACGTGGCTGGGGCGGTCCGCGTTGCACTACCTCGGGTCGCTTGCCCTGGCCGGCGGTCTGGGCTATGTGGGGTTGCGCCTGGCTGTCGCCTGGGCTCGCCGTGGCCGGTGCGCGCGGGACTTGGCCGACGATCCTGAACGCATCCCGCGCACACTGACGTTCCTGCTGGCGATTCTGCTGCCCTTCGCATTGCTGCCGGAACCGGCGTGGTGGGCAGTACTCGGGATGGGGCTGGGGGCCGTGCTCGTGTGGCTGGACTACCGGGAGGAGGTCTGCCGGCCGTTCCCCGTCGGCAGCGCGGCCCCCCCCGAGGTCGCGCCCGAGGACGTCCGGCTGGCGCCTCTCCGCGAACTGGCGGAGGCGCGGGGCGTCCGCGACCTCACCTTCGTCGTCGGTGAAGGCGACGACTCGCTCACGGCGGCGTATGCGCCCTCGCGGCGAGGCGCGGTGTTCTACTTGTCGCGCGGCCTGTTCGCACGGTGCGACGAAGACGAGCGGCGCGTGGCGTTCGCCCATGAATTGGCCCATTGTGAGCGGGGGCACTCGCGTGTCTCGCTGTTGCTGGAGGCCGTCCTGCGTCTGTTCGCCACAGCCGGCGTGTGCGGCCTGCTTGCCTTGACCGGTCGCGCGGGCTCGCCGTGGAGCGCTGTCCGTTTGGCGCCGGCCGCACTGCTGGCCTGGTCCCTCCTGCGGGCAGTCACGGTTCCGCTGGAGAAATCCCACACGCGCCGGCAGGAGCGGGAGGCGCACCGGCTGGCCCTGGAGATGACGGATGCCCCGGCCGCGTTCGAGCGCCTGTTTCGCAAGATCGCGGAAGAGGCGGGGGCAGGCGCGCCCGGGCGACTGCGCCCGTGGCTGCTCGACGACGCCCCTTCGCTGCCCGAGACGCTTGCCATCGTCCGCCGATACGCGGCCGAACGGGACGCGATCACGAAGCACGCCAGTTGATTCGCGACTTGCCGGACGCGGAGCTTGCGCCCCGTTCTTCGCCTCGACCGATCCCGGACAGGTTGGTTCTGCCGTTCGGGGCGGTCCTGCTATGCTGTAGGCCAATGCCGATTCGTGTTCTGGACATGACGATTCCGCAGCTACGCCTGGCCGTCGAGGCCGTATCGCAGCCGGCGTACCGGGCCGCTCAGATCGCCGACTGGGTGTACGGCAAGGGCGTGCACGCTCCGGCGGCCATGGCGAATCTGCCCTCGGCGCTTCGGGAAGGGCTGGTGGTGGTGACCTCGCGGGTGGCGGAGCGGCGCGAGTCCACTGACGGCACGCTCAAGCTGCTGATCGAGTTGTCGGACGGCGAGCAGATCGAGGCGGTGCGGATCCCCGCGGAAGGCCGTGCAACGGCGTGTCTCTCGACGCAGGTCGGCTGTGCGTTCCGTTGCGCGTTCTGCGCGACCGGGCAGGCCGGGCTCCGCCGCAACCTGTCGGCGAGCGAGATTCTCGAACAGCTGCTCCATCTGCGCACGGCGTGTGGCGGCGAGCGTATCAGCAACGTTGTGTTCATGGGCATGGGCGAGCCGCTGGCGAACTACGATGCGACCGTTGCGGCTGTCCGCGCCCTGATCGATCCCGAGCGGTTCGGTCTGTCGGCACGGTCGGTGACGGTCTCCACGCTCGGAATCCCGAAGGCGATTCGGCGACTGGCCGCGGAGGATCTGCCGGTCACGCTGGCCATCTCCCTGCACGCGCCGAACGACGCGCTGCGCCGGCGACTGCTGCCGCGGGCGCCGGGGACCATCGACGAGGTCCTCCGCGCGGCCCGGCGATTCTACGAGGCGCGGCATCGCGAGGTGACGCTGGAGTACGTGCTGCTCGCGGGCGTCAACGACACCCCGCTCTGCGCCGAGGGCCTCGCACGTCTGGCGAAGTCGCTGCGTTGCAGCGTGAACCTGATCCGGTACAATCCCGTTTCGCCGCTTGGTTATGACCGCCCGTCGCAGTCGGCGACGAAGGCGTTCGCCGCGCGATTGAAGGGCCGCGGCGTGAACGTGCACGTGCGGCGCAGCCGGGGGCTGGACGCCGACGCCGCGTGCGGGCAACTGCGGACCCGGCGCGACGAGCAGACTGCATGAGGGCAGCGCGATCGCGAAGAGACGATTCAGCCCGAAGCCGAGCAAAGCCCGCGCCAAATCGTGGGCCGAGCGGGACGAAGACGTCCGGCTGATGCTCCGCTTCAAGCGGGGCGACCAGGCAGCCTTTGAGCAGCTCGTGCGCCGCAACACCCACAAGGTTCACGCCCTGGTGTACCGCTTCCTGGGCAGCGGGGAGCTGGCCGACGACCTCACGCAGGAGGTCTTCCTCCGCGTGTTCCGCACCGCCCACCGCTACGAGCCCGCCGCCAAGTTCAGCACCTGGCTCTACCGAATCGTGGCCAACCTCGCCTTCAACGTCATGCGCTCCCGGAAACGGGCCCACGTGTATCCCATGAGCGCATCGGGGAGCGATGAGGAGGATGGCTTCGAGCGGAATATCCCCGACGAGCGTCCCGAGCGGCCGGGCGATGCGCTTGACCAGGAGGAGCTGCGGCAGGACATCGCGGCCGCCGTTGCGCAGCTGCCGGAGAATCAGCGGGTGGCCGTGGTCCTGCACCAGTACGAGCACAAGCCGTACGAGGATATTGCGCAAGTGCTGGACTGCACGACGATGGCCGTCAAGAGCCTTCTGAGTCGGGCGAGGGAGAACCTTCGCCGCTCGCTTCGGAGGCATCTCCATGACGCGAGTTAGTCCCGTTTCGGTTGCTCCCAAAAATGCCGAGGACTGCCGATACCGTTTGGCGGGGCGGGGGTTGTACGGGATGAAGGCTCCCAAGTCGTCGGGCAGGAACGGGTCGAAGCGGATGCATTTCTGGCACGGCCGAGCCGAACAACGGGCATGGAAGCCGGCGCGAGACCTGCCCCGCGACGCGGGGTTGGACGATAGGATAGTGGCGGCGTATGCAAAACGGACGGAGACATTCTGACCTCGAGGATCTCTCGGCCTGGATGGACGGTGAGCTGGACGAGCCCCGGGCGGCCGAAATCGAGCGCGCCATCGCGCGAGACGACCGGTTGGGTCAGGCCCACCGCGAGATGCGGGCGCTGGACCGTCTCCTCGCCAGTTACGAGACCCCAGCGCCGGCGGCCGACCTGGCCGAGCGGACCATCGTCCGGGTGAGGCGGTCGGCCCCGCAGCGGCCGAACGTCATCCGGCTCGCGCGTTGGCTGATTCCGGCGGCTGCGGCGGCTGCCGCCATTCTGCTCGCCGTCGTGACCGGCTTGAAGGACCCCTCGGAACAAGCTCCACAGAACCTGGTGGCACCGGCGCGAGATGCGGCGGGCCCGGCGGAGCCGGCGACGACAGCCCAGGTGCTCGCCGCTGCCGACCCCGCGGCGCGCGAAGAGATTGTCGAGGAATTCGCTATCAGCAGACTGGACATGTTCCAGGACTACGAAGTGGTATCGAACTTCGACCTCCTGATGGAGATCGAGAAGCTGGAGGGAACCGGCGGCGGTACGTAGCGCCGCGCAGACGATGCATAAGGTGATCCGATCCATCCTGGCGGGGGGGCTGATGGTCTGCCTGGCAGCGGCCACCGGGCTCGCAGACAACGAGCGCAGTTCGGGCGACCGCCCCAAGCGCCCGGGCCCCGCGAAGTGGCAGCTCTCGCTGAAACAGCGGCTGGCGAAGATCCTGGGTGATGAGGGACTGTCGGGCTCGTTGGACCACGCGCGGGTGGAATGGCGGCGGTTGACGCCCGACCAGCGAGACCGCATGCGGGCGCAGGCCCTGGCGTTCCTCAACAAGAGTCCCGAGGAACAGGACCGGCTGCTGGAGCACTATGATCAACTGGTGCGGATGACGGCGGAGCGTCGCGAGGCGTACCGCCGGCGGGCCGAGTGGCTCAAGGCCGTCGTGGACTGGCTGCGGGCAAACGAGCCTGAACGCATCGAGCAGATGAAGGCGATGAGCACGCAGCACCGTGCCAAGGCCATGGTTGAGTTTCGTGACCGCCTGTTGCGGGAGGGGAAGATCACGCTGCCCCAGCCGGCCGGCGCGACGACGAGAGAGGCCCGGCCCGAGTAGCTCCGCGGCCGGGGGATTTGGGGGCGTAGTGCAAAAGCATCCTTGCATCAGCTCCAGACCGGCGACATAATCAGGGTTTGCCGTCTGCTTACAAGTGAAGAGGACCTGATGGGCAAACTTCTGGAATCGTTGCTGGAGCTGCAGCGCGTCGAGCGGGACCTGACACACGTCCGCCAGAAGCTGAAGGTGCGGAGCAACGCCGTCGCGGCCCAGACCCGCCATGTGGAGCAGCTTCAGGAGGAATCGGAGGCGCTGGCGGCCCGCGTGATCGAACGGCGGAAAGACGCGGACCGCACGGAGTTGGATCTCAAGACACGTGAGGAGCAGGCCCACAAACTCCGGGGGGCGCTGACCACGGCCAAGACGAACAAGGAGTACGCCGCCCTCCTGACGCAACTGAACTCCCTCAAGGCCGACAACGCCAGAATCGAGGAACAGACGCTCCGGCTTCTGCAGGACGTGGACGTGATCCGGGCTCAGCACGAGGACAAAAAGGCTGAGATCGCGAAGGAGCAGGAGCGACTGGAAGAGATCAGGAACACCAACGAGCAGGAAGTCGCGCGTCTCAATGAGATGATCGAGGATCTCCAGGCGCGCCGAGCCGCGGCGGCCGAGCAGGTTCCGCCGAAAGAGCTCGCCGTCTTCGACCGGATCGCCAGCAACTACGGGGGCGAGGCGATGGCCGCTATCGAAATCCACGGGAACCGCCCCCCTCACCAGTATGTGTGCGGGGGCTGCTACATGAGCCTGTCGGCCGAGCACGCCAATGCGCTCAGGGTACGCGACGAGATCCGCACGTGCGGCAGTTGCGGGCGCATCCTGTACCTGCAGCCGGAAGGCGCCGTCGGGAAGGTCGAATGAGCGCCGGCGCGGCGAATGGGAATGCCGCGAAAGGCGCGCCGCTGTACGTCACGCTGCATGTGGACGGCGGCTCGCGGGGCAACCCCGGACTCTGCGGCGCGGGCGCTCTGATCGCCGCCGGCGACGACGGAACGGTCCTGTACGAGGGGGGGTTCTACCTTGGGCAGGGCACGTGCAATTTCGCCGAGTATCGCGGGCTGATCGAGGGGCTCAAGGCGGCGATCGCCCTCGGTGCCGACCAGATCGACGTGTACAGCGATTCGCAGCTTCTCGTTCGGCAGATGACAGGCGAGTACCGCGTCCGGAACGGACGCCTCCAGGACCTGCACGCCGAGGCCGTTGCGCTTGCCGCATCGTTTGCCCGATGCACGTACCGGCATGTGCCGCGCGAGCGGAACCGCCGCGCCGATGAGCTGGCAAACCAGGCGATGAATCTGCGGCGCAGTGTTGAGGACGCCGCTCCGTAACCGGTCGTTCTGAGAGGGCATCCGATGGGCAGACCAAGCTTCACACGCCCGCCCGGGACCGATCGGTTCGGTGATGCGCCGAGGTTCGGCGAAACACGTCGGCCCGGCCGGATGGGCTACTTCCTGGCCGCAGCGATCCTTGTGATGTCCGTGGGTGCGTTCGTGCCGCTGCTCCTGCGAGCGATCCGTACGATCGCGGACGCCGATATGCACCGGATGGTCGCGCCGGGCTCGGCGGAGTTCACGCTCTCCGAGGCGGGCTCATATACCATCTTCCATGAGTATCGCAGCGTGCATGAGGGTCGAACCTATTCGGGCGGCGAAGCGGTCGGCCTGAGCATCACGCTGGCTCGGGTGGACGACGGCAGCGAGATTCCGCTGGAGCCCAGCGATACGAAGACGTCGTACAGCTACGGCAGCCGCTCCGGCGCGTCGCTGACGGCGTTCGATCTCGACCGCCCAGGCCCCGTTGTCCTGACGGCGAAGTACCCCGACGCCACGATCCCCGGCGTCGAAACCGTCCTTGCCGTCGGGCGGATCGATATTCCCTTGTTCGTCGTGCGGCTGCTGGTGGCGATTGGCGTGTCGCTGGGAGGGGTCCTGCTGGCGGTCGGTGTGTTCGTGGTGACGCTGATTCGCCGCAATCGCACGTATCCGGCGGGCGGGGCGCCGGCGCGGCGGCGGGCGGGGCTGGACACCGGCCCGGCCGGACGGTAGAAGAAAACGCATCCCTTGTAGCGAGGCGGACCGAGCCCGATGGCGCGTTTTTCCGAGCAGTTCATCCAGCAGGTCCAGCAGGCGACAGACCTCGTGGACCTGATCTCGCAGTACGTCGCGCTGAAGAGGCGCGGGCGCGAGTTCGTCGGGCTGTGCCCGTTTCACGATGACAACCACCCCTCGCTGAACGTCTCGCCGGCGAAGCAGATCTTCAAGTGTTTCGTGTGCGGCGCAGGCGGCTCGGCATTCAATTTTCTCATGCTCTACGAGAAGCTGGCGTTCCCGGAAGCGGTGCGAGCGCTGGCGGAACGGGCAAACATCCCCCTGCCGCGCGAGTCCGCGCCCAGCCCGACCGAGAGGGGCTTGGGCAAAAACGAACTGCTCAAAGCGACGCTGTTTGCCGCGCGGTTCTTCCGCTCCCAGCTTCAGTCGCCGAGCGGGGAGAAGGCGCTGGAGTACGCCCGCAGCCGTGGCCTGAGCGATGAATCCATCGCCCGGTTCGGGCTTGGATACGCGCCGGATGCTTGGGACTCGCTGCTGACCGCCGCGCGGCGCCAGGGCGTTACGCAAGAGCAGCTTCTGGCGGCCGGGCTGGTCAGCCGCCGGGATAGCGGCGAGGGCTGCTACGACCGCTTCCGCCATCGGCTGATCTTCCCGATCCTCGACGTGTCGGGCAACGTGATCGCGTTCGGCGGCCGTGCGCTGGCGGATGAGGAACGGGCGAAGTACCTCAACAGCCCCGAGACGGTCCTGTTCGATAAGTCGGCACAGCTCTACGCGCTCAACTGGGCTCGCAACGAGATCGTCTCGTCGGGGCGGGCGGTCGTGGTGGAAGGCTATCTGGACGCGCTGATCCCGCTTCAGGCGGGAGCGGGCAACGTGACCGCCACGTTGGGCACGGCGCTTACGGAGCGGCATGCCCGTCTGTTGGCGCGGTATGCCCGCGACGTGGTGTTGGTGTTCGATGCCGACGCGGCCGGGCAGGCCGCCGCCCAACGGGCGCTGGAGACGTTCCTCACGCAGCAGTTCCAGGTGCGCGTAGCTTCGGTGCCGGCCGGCAAGGACCCGTGCGACTTTGTTCTCGCCAAGGGCGTGGCGGCGTTCACGAAGCTCGTGGACGAGGCCCCCGACGCTCTGGAGTATATGTGGGGGCGGTGTCAGGCATCGCATCAGGCGGCGGGGGGGAACCTCGCCGATGGGCGGGCGGCCGTCGAGGAGTTCCTGCGCGTCGTGGCGTCGTCGTCGGCGTACGGTGCGATCGACGCGATTCGTCGCGGGCAGCTCGCCCAGCACATCGGGCACATGCTGAACATCCCGCCGGCAGAGCTTCAGCAGCAGATGCGCCGGCTGTCGCGGCGGCTGCCGCGGGCGTCAGGACCGAGCCCGGCCGTGCAGCCGGAGGGCCCCGCGCGGCTTGCCGAACGGCATGTGCTGGAGGTCCTACTGGGCGAGCCGGAGCTCTTCGACGAGGCGGCCGACCGGGTCGGCCCCGACGACTTCGAGTCGCCGCGGCTTCGGGCGATCGCGGAACGGCTGTGGCGTCTGGGGGCGGACGGTCGGGCGCGCCTGGAGGAGCTGATTTCCTGCGAGGAGATGTCGGCCTATGGCTCGCTTATCGCCGATCTGGCTGAGTCGGGGGAGAAGCGGGGCAACGCTGAGGAGACGCTGCGGGGGGCGGTGGCGGACCTGGCGTACCGCCGGGACCGGAAAAAGATGCAACTCCTTAATGGGAAGGAATGTACGAACGACACACTCCGGGCGATCGTAGCGGGGATCGGCGACCCAACCGCCTTGGACCCGCGCCGCCACCCCCGCATCAGATAAGCGAAAAATCGCAGACGCATCGTTGACGACAGCGCGGGGGTGCCTATAATTAAAAGATTCGGCGTTTTGTGGGCAAGGTCTGCGCCTGTAGGGAGTTACCGGATGGCTGATGTGTCGGATTCGAGTGTGAAGGACCTCATCGCCAAGGGCAAGCAGCGAGGGTATCTGACGTACGAGGAGATGAACGAGGACCTGCCCGACGAGGCGGTGTCCCCGGACAAGCTCGACGCCCTGTTGATGACGCTGGATGAACTCGGCATCGAATTGATTGACGAGTCCGAGGCCGAGGCGCGCGCAGAGCGCGAAGGACGGTTCGCGGAGTCCGGCGACGGAGACGAAGAGGGCGCGGGGCAAGCCAAGCGTAAGGGCTCCGGCCGTTCGGGCGTCGAGGACCTGGAAGCGGATACGCGCCGGATCGACGACCCCGTTCGCATGTACCTGACGCAGATGGGGGAGATTCCGCTGCTGACGCGCGGTCAGGAGATTGCGCTGGCGAAGAAGATCGAGACCACGCGGATGCACTTCCGCCGGCGCGTTCTGGAGAGCGACTACTGCGTGCAGCAAGCGATGGAGATCCTCGCCCAGGTGCACGCGGGCGACCTGCCGTTCGACCGCACGATGAAGGTTTCCACCGCGGAGAACCTCTCCAAGGAGACCATCACCGAGCGCATGCCGGGGAATCTCCAGTCCCTGTCGATGATGATTGCGCGGAATAAGGCCGACTGGAGCGTGGTGCGCGTGCCGTCGCGCAATGAGGAGGAGCGCCGAGCCGCCAAGCGCCGACTATGGCGCCGGCGCCGCCGGGCCGCCTCGCTCACCGAAGAGCTGTCGCTGCGGACCAGCAGGATTCAGCCTCTGATGAAGAAGCTGCAACACGTCTCTCAGAAGATGGGCGAGCTGCGCCGGGCCATCGACATGTCGGGCAAGAGCAGGATTCCCCCGGAAGACATTGAGGTCATGAAGGAGGAGCTCGAGGGATTGACGGATCTGGTGCTGGAGGAACCGGACCTGCTGGGCAAGCGGGTGAAGGCCATTCAGAAGGTCTTTAACGATTACGAACAGGCGAAGCGCGAGCTGTCGGCCGGAAACCTGCGGCTGGTGGTTTCCATCGCCAAGAAATACCGCAACCGCGGGCTGTCGTTCCTGGACATCATTCAGGAGGGGAATACCGGACTGATGCGTGCGGTGGACAAATACGAGTATCGTCGCGGGTACAAGTTCTCGACGTACGCGACCTGGTGGATTCGCCAGGCCATCACGCGGGCGATTGCCGACCATGCCCGCACGATCCGCATCCCCGTGCACATGATCGAGACCATGAGCAAGCTGCGGAACATCTCCAAGCGCCTCGTGCAGGAGATGGGCCGCGAACCGACCATCGAAGAGATCGCCAACCAGGCGGGCATGGGCGTCGCGGAGGCCCGTCGCGTGATGAAGATCTCGCGCCACCCGATCAGCCTCGACCGCCCCGTCGGCGAGAGCGAGGACAGCTACTTCGGCGACTTCATCGAGGACGAAACGGCCGAGAGCCCCGTCGAGTCGGCGGGCACGGAGATGCTCAAGGACCGCATCGAGGAGGTCCTCAAGACGCTCACATATCGCGAGCGCGAGATCATCAAGCTGCGGTACGGCATCGGCGACGGCTACACGTACACGCTGGAAGAAGTGGGGCGGATCTTCAAGGTCACCCGAGAGCGTGTCCGCCAGGTCGAGGCCAAGGCCATCCGCAAGCTTCAGCACCCGGTTCGAGCCCGGCGGCTGGAGGGCTTCCTCGACCGGTCGTCAGAGGAGGCCGTTCAGGCCGCGGACGAGTAGCAGCCGGTCGCCGCGTCAATCCAGCTCAAACGTCAGCGCCGCGAGCGACAGTGGCGGAAGCTGCACGCGCGCATTCCCGTGCGAGACAGACGCCTCTTCGAACGGCCGGGCGACGACGGCGTCGGGCACCTCGAACGAGTTGGCTGCCTTGGGGTCGTCTCCGCTCAGAAGCTGACCGCTCTCCAGCCGCGCGATGCTCCGCCCGGTCAGCGCGATCTCCACGTCGGCCGGCTTCTCCAGGCTTCGGTTCGTCAGGAACACGTGCAGCCGCTCGTCGTGGGCGATCGCGCTGGCGTTGACGAAGGGCACGGGGCCGTGGGGTCCTGCCTCGTACGTGGGCCCCGAGACGACGGTGCGCAGGGCAGTCCCCTCGCGCCGCGTGCTGAACATCTCGAACGTGTGAAAGATGGTTTGCCGCATCATTTCGTCGCCGCGCGTGCGGATGGGGGCGATGACATTGACGATCTGGGCGATGTTGGCGATCTTCAAGACGTCGGCGTGCTGGAGGAACGTATGGAGGAACTCGCCGACGACCAGGGCGTCCTCCAGGTTGTAGAACTCCTCCAGCAGGTGGGGTGCGAACTTCCCCCGCCCGTCGTTCTCCTGGCTTTTGTACCACACGTTCCATTCGTCGAAGCACAGTCGCACGGGCTTGCTGGAGTGTTTCCTGGCCTGAACAAACCGGCACACGGACGCCGCGTTCTCGATTTGCCGACTGATCTCACGGCCGGTCGCCAGGAACGTCGGCGTATCGTTCTGAGGGTTGCCGACGTACCGGTGGATGCTCAGGTAGTGTACCTGGTCCCAGCAGTAGTCGAGCACGGTGCGGTCCCATTCCATGTATGTCGGCAACCCCACACCGCACGAGCCGCAGACGATGAGTTCAAGGCTGGGGTCCGCGTCCTTCATCATCTTGGCGGCCTGCTGGGCGCGGATGGCGTACTGTTCGGCCGGCACGTGCCCGAGCTGCCATGGGCCGTCCATCTCATTGCCCAGACACCAGAGCTTGACGCCGAACGGGTCCGCGCTTCCGTTCTCGGCCCGCAGGTCGGCGTAGCGCGTCCCGGCGGGGCAATTGCAGTATTCGACCCAGTTCCGGGCTTCCTCGGGTGGGGCCGTGCCGAGGTTCACCGTGACCATCGGCGTCCAGCTCATCTTGCCGCACAGGCGGATGAACTCGTCGGTGCCGAAGTGGTTCGGCTCCAGGCTCTGCCACGCGAGGTCGCGCACGGTGGGACGGTGGTCGCGCGGGCCGACGCCGTCCATCCAGTGGTAACCGCTGGCGAAATTCCCGCCGGGCCATCGCATGGCCGTCATGCGCAAGCGGGCCAAGGCCGCGCAAACGTCCCCCCGAAACCCGTCGCGGTCGGCGTGCGGGGACTTCGGCTCATAGACGCCTTCATAGACGGCCCGTCCCAGGTGCTCGAGGAAGCCGCCGAAGACCCGTTCGTCCACGGGGCCGATCAGGAAGTCCGTGTGCAGGGATACGGTGGTGGATTGCATGGTTTGGCCTTTCGCTCCGCTCGGCCGCAGACGATGCGCGATACGCCGCCCGAAGGCAAGTGCAGACGAAGTCCCGGCCGCGTTTCTTGCGGGGAGAACTTGCATTGGGCGCTACGCACGGTAGGCTTCGGCGTCCATGGGCCGGCCAAGTGGCCGGTCAGGAAAGAGACAAGGAGGCCGAAATGGCCGGTGAACGTGCGGTGGTTGTTGGGGCCGGAGGCATCTCCGGGGCGTGGTTTCCGCCGCTGGCGAAGGAGAAGGTGGACGTCGTCGGCGTCGTGGACTTGGACGTCGCTCGGGCAGCCCAGCGCGTCGCGCAGTACGGGCTCGACTGCGAGCCGTCGAGGGACCTGAAGGCGACGCTCAAGCGCACGGCGCCCGATTTCGTCGTGGACTTGACCGTCCCCGAGGCGCATCGCCAGGTGACGTGCACGGCCCTCCGCGCCGGCTACCACGTCATCGGCGAGAAGCCCATGGCCGCCAGCATGGCCGAGGCCCGCCGGATGGTCGCCGCCGCGGAGAAGGCGGGGAAGATGTACATGGTCAGCCAGTCGCGGCGGTGGGAGCCCAAGCACTACCGTATCACGAAGGCGATCGCGGCCGGCAAGCTGGGCAAGGTTTCCATCGTCAACTGCGACTTCTACGTGAACCCCCGGTTTGGCGGCTTCCGGGCGAAGATGCCCAGCCCGCTGATCCTGGACATGTCGATTCACCACTTTGACCTGGTGCGGATGTTCACAGGCGCGGACCCCGTGGCCGTGTACGCCCATGAGTTCAACCCGCCCGGTTCGTGGGCGAAGGGCGGAGACGTGGCCGCGAGCTGCGTCTTCGAGATGGCCGACGGCATGGTGTTCAGCTACAACGGCAGTTGGGCGGCCGACGGGTGTGTCACGAGTTGGCACGGCGACTGGCGATTCATCGGCGAGAAGGGCACGGTCGTCTACCAGCGGGACGGCGACCCCGTGGGCGAAGTGCTCTCTCGTGTCTCCGAGCGGAAGGCCAGGACCAGGCCGCTCCCCATGCCGAAGACGACCCTCCGGTACACCGGCATGCATGGCGGGTTGCGCGAGATGCTGGCATTCCTCCGCAAGGGCACGGCGCCGCAGACGGAATGCCACGACAACATCAAGTCGCTGGCGATGGTCTTCGCCGCGATGGAGAGCTCCCGCAGAGGCCGGCGCGTGCCGGTCCGGACCCTCTGACGAGATTCGCAGGCCGGCCGCCACCCTTGGAGCGTCCCGGACGCCCCGCTTCCGACGGCTCTGCCCCTTCGACGGCACGGATCGATCCGGTTGGCTTGGTCACAGGACCGGCGATGAAGCCCCTGAAGCTTGAGGGTCACGGGGATCCGGTTCGCTACGGGAACCTCTGGTATCGCCCGCTGAGCGGATTGGAGGGGAAGTAGCCAGCCGCCGCCGCGGCGGAGGGCGGGCTCCGGTAGGCCTATTTGTTCGTCTCGAGCCTGGCGGGAAACGAAAGCGTGAAGGTCGCGCCTTTGCCCGGCTCAGAGCGCACCTCGATGCGCCCGCCCATGTCCGTGACGATTCCGTGCACCACCGACAGTCCCAGCCCCGGGTTGGCCCGTTCGCCGGTCGCGTGCAGGCCCTTGGTGGTGAAGAACGGCTCGAACACCAGCGGCAGGTGCTCGGGCTGGATGCCGCCCCCCGTGTCGGCGAACGACAGTCGGACCTCCTCGTCCGCTCGCTCGATGGTCAGCGTGATCTGCCCGCCCTCGGGCATGGCCTCCTCGGCGTTCGTCAGCAGATTGCCCAGCACCTGGTGCATACGGTTGGCCTCCACCGCGACGATCGGCGCCGGGCGGAGGTCCAGATGCAGGCGGATGCTCCTTTCCGCCAGCGGACGCTCCACCAGGTGAACGAACGTCAGCACCACCTCGGTCAGGTCCGCCAGGTCCGTGCGGTGGGCATCCACCTTGGCGAACGACAGCAGTTGCCGTGTGATCTTGCTGGCCCGCGCGGCGGCCTCGGAGGTCATCTGCAAGGCCCGCTTCATCGCACCCACGTCGCCGCTGGTCAGGGCGTAATCCACAAAGGTTGCCACGCCCCCGAGGATGTTGTTGAAGTGGTGCGCCACACCGCTGGCGAGCGTGCCGAGCGAGGCCATCTTCTCCGCCTGCGACAGCCGCTCCGTGAGCTTGCGGCGGTGTGTCTCGTCCACGATCCACGCCGCCACGCCCTCGGGCGGCTCGCCTGCATCTCCGGGAATCGGGGAGAGGACCACCAGCAGGTCGCGCACGGCGCCGTCCGCGCCCGCCATGCGAACGTCGAACTGGTTGGTCAGACCGCGGCGGAGCGTCCGCTCGAGCAGTCGCCGGGCGAGCCGCCGCCGGTTCTCGGGCACGGCCTTGAGGAGCGGCTGGCCGAGCATCTCGCCGATTTCGGCCCCGAGCAGCCGCCCGGCCGTGTCGTTGAACGACACGACCGTGAACGCGACATCCGTGGCGACGAGCCCCGGCGCGCCCGGGGCGTGCTGGCAGAGCCGGCGGTAGAACTCGGCGCTGCGACGGCCGGTGGGGTTGGATGGGCTCTCAGCGTTCATCGGAGACAGACTACGGACGGGTGCGAACGCCGCCGGGGGGCCCAAGGCCCCCGGAAGGCGTGGGCTGCGAAGGCAATGGGGCGGCGAAGACCTCAGGGATCAGCACGATGACCGTCTCGAACTTGAGCCCCGATTTTTCATGGATCAGGAAGTGGTTGCCCACGCTGCTGGGCCGGTACGACCGCGCGCTGGGCCCGATGATCAGCACGCTCTTGGCGGGTGCTTTCACCTGGAAGGTCAGCGCGTCGAAGCTGTAGAAGTCGGGCCTGGAGACCACCATGGCCCCGCCGGGTCCGGAGACGAAGCGTGATCGCTGCCGGGTCGTGCGGATTTGCGGCAGGCCGGTCAGGATGATCTGCGTCGGATCGTCCTCGTTCAGCGTGCACGACATGGCGAGGATGTTGTCCCCGGGGGGGTAGTCCCTTCCCGCCAACGTGCGGTCGTCGTAGAAGACGAAGACAGTCTGCGCCGGCTGGCGGGTCCTCAACGCCACCGTCAGCGGTTCGCCCGGACGGGATATCAGCGTGGTCGTCTTGAGTTGCCGCCCGGTCATTTGCTCGAGTACGCTTGCCACGTCCGGCCAGTCGGCCTCGCGCGCCAAGCCGACACGCAGACCGTTCCGTCCCAGGCTGGCCGAGCGGATCGCGTCCACTCGTTCCTCGTCGAGGTAACCCCAGAGCTGCTCCGAGCCGCTGATCGCCCCGACCGGCAGCGAAATCGTGACCATCTTCACGCGGACGACCAGGAAGTACTTCCGGTCCCCCGCCGCTTCGGGGCCGTCGGCGGCCACGGGCACGAGCGATGGGTCGGGCTCGTCCTGCCCGCTGGACCGGAAGGGGTCTTGCCAGTCCGCGGGGCAACCGCCAAGCGCCGCGGCCGCAAGAAGACACAACAGGATGGCCCATCGCTTCATCATGCGTGACTGCCCACGAGGGGCTGGAATCCATGCTAGCCCCCGCGCCCCGCGCGTGTCAATCGGCCGCGGCGGCGAAGGCGGACTGGGCAGCGGCCACGGTCCGCTCCACCTCCTCCTCGCCATGGGCGGCCGAGACGAACATCGCCTCGTACTGACTCGGGGCGAGGTACACGCCCTCGGCGAGCATGGCGTGGAAGTACGCGGCGTAGGCGTTCACGTTGGCGGCGGTCGCTGAGGCGTAGTCCGTCACCGGCGGCCGGGCGAAGAACACGCTCAGCATGCTGCCCACGCGGTTGATGCAGATGCGACCGCTCAGCCCTGCCGCGTCGGCTGCCTGCCGAAGCCCGGTTTCCAGGCCGGTGGAGGTCGCTTCCAGCCGTTCGTAGAAGCCGCCGGCGGCGACGGCCTCGAGCGTGGCGAGGCCGGCCGCCATGGTCGCCGGATTGCCCGACAGCGTGCCGGCCTGGTAGACCGGCCCCTCGGGGGCAAGGCGGGTCATGACGTCCACGGCCCCGGCGACGGCGCCGACGGGCAGGCCGCCGCCGATGATCTTGCCGAGCACCGTCAGGTCCGGGCGGACACCGTACAGTTCCTGAGCCCCGCCGTAGGCGACGCGGAAGCCGGACATGACCTCGTCGAAGACCAGCAGCGCCCCGTGCGCGTCGCAAAGGTCGCGCAGCGCCTGCAGGTATCCGTCGGCCGGCGGAACAACGCCCATGTTTCCGGCGACGGGCTCGACGAGCACGGCCGCGACATCGTCCGGATATGCCCCCAGGGCCGACCGCGTGGCGGGGACATCGTTGTACGGCACCAGCAGCGTGTCGGCGGTGGCGCCTTCGGGCACGCCGGGGCTGGACGGGACGCCAAGCGTGGTCGCGCCGCTGCCGGCGGAGACGAGCAGCGCGTCCGCGTGTCCGTGATAGCAGCCGATGCACTTGACGAGCTTCGTCCGGCCGGTGGCGCCGCGGGCGAGCCGGGTGGCCGTCATGGCCGCCTCGGTTCCGCTGGAAACGAAGCGAATCCTCTCGGCGTGGGGCAAGGCGGCGAGGACGGTTTCGGCGAGGGCGGTTTCGGCCGGGGTGGGGGCGCCGAAGCCGGCGCCGCGCCGGGCGGCTTCATGGATCGCTGCAACGACGGCCTGCGGTGCGTGGCCGAGAATCGCCGGGCCGTAGCCGCACACGTAGTCGATGTAGCGGTTACCGTCGAGGTCGGTGACGGTTGCCCCCGCGCCGGAGGCGATGACCGGGGGCGTTCCGCCGACGGCCGCGAATGCCCGGACCGGAGAGTTCACGCCGCCTACCAACGCGCGCTTCGCTCGGGCGAATGCCTGCTCCGACTTGCGGAGATGGTGCGGCATGGCGGGCCTACGTCGCGGGAGGAGCAGCCGGTGCAGTCGGTGCCCCGATGATCTGCTCCACCAGCCCCTTGAGGATCAGGGGCGCCTTGGACTTGTCCTTGTAGTCGCCTTTGCCGATCTTCCCGCGGGCCGTCCGCGCCGCGGCCTTGATCCGCTCGTAACGCTGGGTCACCGCCGAGGCGTCCGCGCCGCTCAGGTCCACGCGCCATGTCTCGTCCACGCGGACCAGTCGCAGGCTCACCCCGTTGGGCAGCTTCGCCGTCGCCCGATTCGCGTCGTCCGCGTTGACCTCGACTGCGACGGCCTTCTCAACCTGCTCGTACCCGGGAATGCGTCCCACCTTGGCGCCCGCGTACTCTGCCTTCGCGTCGGGATACTCCTTGGTAAACTCCCGGAAGAACTCCGACATCTCCGCGAGAGCGTCGAGCACTGTCGTCGCCACGGTCCCATTCTCCGCCTGCACGTTCGCCAGGAAGAGGCCCTGGTCGCGCTCCTCGATGGCTCGGCAGTAGTTGACGGCCGCTTCCTTCGGTGTGTCGGCCTTGTCGCCGCATCCACCCGCCGCCAGCGCGGCGACCATCAACAGCAGGGGCATCCGCTTGACGGTTCGACTCATCTTCGATCCCTTCTGTTCGCATCCGGCCCGGGGCCGGCGTCACTTCACCACGAGATTCACCAGTCGGCCGGGGACGACGATCTTCTTGACGATGTCCTTACCTTCAACGGCAGCCGCCACCTTCTTGTCCGCGAGGGCGGTATCCAGCACGACCGACTCCTCCGCATCCGCCGGCACGGTCACCCGCCCGCGGACCTTGCCGTTGACCTGCACGGCGAGCTCCGCCGTCCGCTCGGCGATCAGGGAGTCGTCATACTCCGGCCACGGCTCGTACGCAAGGGATGGCTCGCGGCCGAGGGCCTCCCAGATCTCCTCGGCGACGTGGGGCGCGAACGGCGCGAGCAGCAGGACGAACCGCCCCGCCTGGTCGCGGGAGATGTTCCCGGCCTTGTACACGGCGTTGACGAACTCCATCATCGCGGCGATGGCGGTGTTGAACTTCATCGCCTCGATGTCTTCCCCGACCTTCTTCGTCAGGCGGTGCAGGGCCCGCTCGACGGCTTCGTCGGCTTCCTCGGCAAGCAGCGCGGTCTGCTCCTCGCCGCCGGCGATCATCCGCCACACGCGCTGGAGGAACCGGTGCACGCCGGGAACATCCCGGGTGTTCCAGGGCTTCGACGCCTCCAGCGGGCCCATGAACATCTCGTACAGCCGCAGCGTGTCGGCGCCATACTGGGCGCAGACGTCGTCCGGTGTCACCGCGTTCTTCAGGCTCTTGCCCATCTTGCCGTAGTCCTGGCGGACGGGCTCGCCCTCGTAGCGGAATTGCCGGCCGGGCTCGTCCTGGACCTCCATGGCGGGGCGGTCGTCTTGATCGGTAACCTCGGCCGCCGGGACGGCGATGCCGCGCGCGTCGCGGTACGCGAACGCCTGGATGTAGCCCTGGTTGAACAGCCGCCCGAACGGCTCGGGCGTGGAGACGTGGCCGAGGTCGTAGAGCACCTTGTGCCAGAAGCGAGCGTAGAGCAGGTGGAGGACGGCGTGCTCCACGCCGCCGACGTACAGGTCCACGCCCGTGGGCGATTTCAGATCTGAGATCTGAGACTCGGGATCTGGGATCTCAGATTCGCCGCCTCCGTCGCGGCCCCGCATCCAGTACTGCTCGACCTCCGGATCGCAGAACCGCTCGTCGTTGTGCGGGTCGAGGAACCGCAGGTAGTACCAGCAACTGCCCGCCCACTGCGGCATGGTGTTCAACTCGCGCTGCGCTTCGCCGCCGCAGGACGGGCACGTCGTCCGCGCCCATTCGGTCGCCTTGCCCAGCGGCGGTTGCGGCGGGGCGTTCGGGTCGTCGCTGGCGGCCGGCGTGAAGTCGTCCATCTCCGGCAGCGTCAGCGGCAGCTCGTCCTCCGGCAGCGCCACCGCGCCGCATTGGTCGCAGTGCACGACGGGGAACGGCTCGCCCCAGTATCGCTGCCGGCTGAACAGCCAGTCGCGCAGCTTGTAGTTGATCGCCTGCCGCCCGGTCCCGGCCGATCCGAGGTCCTCCATGATCTTCGGCTTGAACTCGCCCGTCGACAACCCGTCGTACTCGCCGGAGTTGACGGCCGTGCCGTCGTCCACGTAGCCACGCCAGTCACGGCCTCCGGGCGGCTCGACTACCTGGATCACCGGCAGGTCGAACTTCTCAGCGAACTCCAGGTCCCGCGTGTCGTGTGCCGGCACGGCCATGATGGCCCCCGTGCCGTAGCCCATCATCACGTAGTCCGCGATCCACACCGGGATGCGCTCGCGGTTGACGGGGTTGATGGCGTGGGCTCCGGTGAAGACGCCGGTCTTTTCCTTCGCCTCGGCCGTGCGCTCCAGTTCGCTCTTGCTCGCCGCCTGCTCGACGTACGCCCGCACGGCGTCGCGCTGGGCATCGGTGGTGATCTCCTCGACCAGCGGATGCTCCGGGGCGAGCACCATGTACGTCGCCCCGAACAGCGTGTCCGGCCGCGTCGTGTAAACGCGGATGACGCCTTCTTCTTCCACGCCCGGGAAGCCCAGTTGGTCGCGTTCCTCGAACCACTCGTCCGTGCCCGCGGAGGCGAGCGGAAAATCGACCTCGGCGCCCTCGCTTCGCCCGATCCAGTTTCGCTGCATGATCTTGATCGCCTCGGGCCAATCGACGAGTTCGAGGTCCTCCAGCAGACGGTCCGCGTAGGCGGTGATGCGGAGCATCCACTGCCGCAGGTTCCGCCGGTACACCGGGTGGTTGCCGCGCTCCGAGCGGCCCTCATTGGTCACTTCCTCGTTGGCGAGCACCGTGCCGAGCGCCGGGCACCAGTTGACCGGCACGTCGGCCATGTACGCCAGACGCTGTGCGTCGATGACGGCCCGCTGCTCCGCGAGGGGAAGCTCGTGCCACTTGCTGGTTCCGGCCGGTGTGCCGGTATAGGGCGTAACGCCATCGGCCATGTTGAAAACCAAGTCGCCGGTCGGCCCGACGAAGTACTCGCCGACTTCGAGCGCATGCATCAACTGACGAATGGGCCGTGCTGCTTGGGCGACGGGGTCGTACCAGCTATGGTACATCTGGAGGAAGATCCACTGCGTCCACTTGTAGTAGTCGGGGTGGGACGTGGCGAGGCGGCGCGACCAGTCGTAACTGAAGCCGAGCATGCGGATCTGCCGCTCGATGTTGCCGATGTTCTGCTCCGTGGTGACACGCGGGTGCACGCCGTGCTCGACGGCGTACTGCTCCGCCGGCAGGCCGAACGCGTCGTAGCCCATCGGGTGCAGCACGTTCTGCCCGCGCATCCGCCCGTAGCGGCAGACGATGTCCGTGGCGATGTAACCCAGCGGGTGCCCCACGTGCAGCCCCACGCCGGAGGGGTAGGGGAACATATCGAGCACGTACAGCTTCGGCCGGTCGGCGAAGCCCTCGTCGCCGGGGTTGAGCTGGACGAACGTCTCGTGTTCGTGCCAGTAGCGCTGCCACTTCTCCTCGATGGCCCTGAAGTCGTACGTCGGCATCGTCTCTCCTTGCGGGGGCGTTGCGGCACGACTATGCCAGCAAACGCCCGTGCAGGCCAACAAAAAGCCGGCCCGGGGCATCTCGCCGCCGGGCCGTAGGGGGTTCGTGTTCTGGGGCGCGACGCTAGGGCCCCAAGGCCGGCGGCGAAACGCTGGATAGGGCCCGCAGGACCTGGGCTTGCTCCAGGGCATAGTCCTCCCACGCCAGCGCCAGGGCGGGCAGGAACTGCTCATCCTGGGGCAGGTACAGGGCGCGCTGGATCGCTTCGGTGACGGTGCATCCGTCGCGGACGTGCTCAAGGAACGCTCGGAACTCGCGCCGGCTCATCCGGTCGTGGAGGAATTCGAGGAAGCTGAAGGCTTCCGCGTAGAACAAGGCCTGGTCCTGGTCCTTCGTCGCCCTGCGTTGGAGGATCAGCAGCCGCTCGAGCGGGATCTTGCCTTTGCCGGCGAGCGCCGTGCCGGCGAGGACCAGCCTGTCGGTGTCCGCGCCGCATTCCGCCAGCATGGCGAGCCCCTCGTGGATGAGCAGCGGGCACGGGGCGTCGCCGAGGAACTGGCTGAGGACGAGGTGGCACAGTTCGTGCGGCAGCACGCGGTCGAGCATGACGGTCGAGAACTCGTCCTCGGCGTTCAATTGCGTCAGATCGATCCGCGGCGAGGGCAGCCCGTACTCGTAGGTGATGCTCGAACAGCCGCCTGACCATTCCGGCGCCTCGGCCGGGGCGTTGGCGGCGTATTCGTCGCGGTCTGCCCACACGTACACGTCCACGGTCAGCGGATATTCCTGCCCGCCGAGCAGCTCGCGGCAAATCCGTCGCAGCGCGATCTCGCCTTCTTCGGTGATCAGCTTGGCCAGATCGGGGTTGCGGGCGCGGACGCGGAAATGGTCGCTCGATTCCATATACGTCCGGCGGCTGACGTGGGCGAGGCGCCGCAGTGCGTCCTTGCCCAGTTGCCGGCTCGGCACGCGGGGGACGGTCGGCCCGTGCCGGGCCGACTCGCAACGCCGGATCCGCTCCACCGCATATTGCCGCAGGTCGGCCGAATCGCACGCCGCCAGGTACTTGCGGTACGCCGTGATCGCCTCCGCGTACTCGCCTCTCCGCTGGCGGGCCTCCGCGACGACCAGCCAGGCGCGCGGGGCCGGATCGCCCACCGATTGCGCCGCCGCCAGCGCGAGGTGCTCAGCGAGGGCGTTGCGGCCCGCAGAGAGTTCCTGAAGTGCTTGCTGAAGATCGGGGGGGGAAGCGGGAGCCGGTCCCACGGCTGCGACCGCACAGGTCGCGACGCCGAGAGCCAGCAGAACGGCCGGGATGTTCCGTCTCGCATCAGCCACTGGACGGCTTCTTCAGTTCTTCCCGGGTGATGTCCAGCATTCGGAGGTCCTTCTCGGCCCACATAATCTCAAGCGCCAGCTTGCTCCGATACGGTTGGGCCAATGCGAGGATCTCCTTCAGTCGCACTGCTATACTATCCGCAAGTCGCAGCATTTCCAGCCTAATCTGCGGCGGAACGGGCTTTTCACCAAGCTGTCTGTAGTGCCTGTCGAATTCCGCCGCCATCGGCTCGATCTCGCGCTGCACCATGGCGATCCGGCGGCGGACGATCTGCACTTGGTAGCTGCCCCCCACGTCGGCGCCCGTCACGGCGTTTGCCCGTTCGAGCGCCCGCGATGCCTGCTGGTACTTCAGGTGCGCCGCCTTCGCGTCGGTATTCTCCAGCGCCTGGGCGGCTTCCATGATTCTCCGCCCCTGTGCGATGTGCGGCTTGGCCCGGTCGCGCAAGGCGGCCGCGAGCACCTCCGGCCGCGACAGCGAGGCGGGGCCTGCTTTCGCCACCGGCGCCGTTGTGCTCAGCAACCCCGCATCGCGCGGGAACGGTTCGGTCAGGACGTACATGCCGTCGGGATTCTCTCTCAGGACGGCCGTGATCGCGCCGTACCGCAGGGAGCTTGGCTCCTGTGCCGAATTCGCCAGCGTGGCGAACGTCCTCGCCGCGGCCGTGAACTTCTTGGCCCGCAACTGCGCCATGCCCGTCAGTTCCAGGGTTTCCGGGAGGCGCCCATACGATCTCGCCAGCGGCTCCATCGCCGGCAGGATCTGGGTCAGCAGCAGGTCGTACTGCCCGGCCTCCAGCTTGCTGCGTGCGAGCGTGACGGCCTCGTTGAGTGGGCGCCACGTGTCATCGACCCGGACGTATCCCAGTGCCGCCCGCGCGCCGTCGTGGTCGGGGTCGAGCTTCAGCACATCCTCGCAGATGCCGGTGGCCCGCCGCTTCAGCCCGGTGCGATCGGCCCATTGGGCGACCGAGAACAGCGCCTGCGGGTCGTCAGCGGCCACCTGTTCCAGACGCTTCGCCAGTTCCTGCTGCGGCGTGTCCTTCAGTTCGATACGACTGATCTTGTGCTTCGGGAAGCTGAGTGTGCCGTACTCCATCACGATGAGCGCCGAGCCGTCTATCTGGACGGTGACCACCCCCTCGAATTCCCGGCCGTCGGTCAGGACGAGCCGGTCCGCCCATGCCGCGGACGAAAACAGCACCGCCAAACCTGCCGCCAAGGCCTTCTTTACCATGGTGTGCTCACTGTCGCGTGCCGTTGCCCCGCTCCTTTGTGTCGGATCGATTATACCGCAATGCCGGCGATGCGCAAGGGCGATGTTTCTGTAGAAAACAACGATCCGGTCGGGTCGGGATTGCCCGGTTGGAGTGGATCGTGCGGGAGACGGAGTGTCCGCCAATACATAATTTCGCTTGCTGCCACGGGGCGGTTCGAGCGTCTCGGTCGGCGGCGGGGCGCAACTGTCGGCGGAGCCCACGGATAGCGCGCGATGCAGGCCGGCCTACGGATCGCTCGCCGCCCAGCAGGGCGGTCTGCCGTGTGGCGGATTGTTTGCATAATGCCCGGCGCTTTGCTAGAATTGGATGGACCGCACGGAGGCGCACACGGTCGCGGGAACGGTCGGAAGCGCTCCGGGGCGCAGGTTCGGGTGACACGTTCTGTGAGAGCAGTCGGGGCTGCGCCTCCGTTGGGTTCCGTGATGGCTGTTGCCTTTGGGCGGAGCGCGCCGCGCCTGGAATGGCGTGCTGAGGAAGGCTATTCAACGGTGAAGGGGTGAAAGGTGATTCGATGAAGCTGTGTATCAGGATCAAACAGAACGATCACGGGGAATACACAGCGGCTTGCCCGTCTCTCCCGGGCTGCATGACCTGCGGCCATACCCCCAAAGAAGCCGAGGAACGGCTTGACGAGGCGATTCGTGGGTATCTCGCGGCCGCATGCAACTTCGTTCCCGAACACGTGCCGCACGAAGTCGTCGAGGCGTGACGGACCAAAGCGCGGAGCCCAGGCGGGATTGCTGCGAATGCCGGCACAAGGGGGCTTCTCTGCTGGCGGTTGCTTCTTTGGTACTCCCGCTGTGTGCGTTGCCTCAGGTCAGCCTCGCGGATGGTAGCGCTTGTGGATGGCCTTCAGCCTTGCCGCGTCCACGTGCGTGTACACCTGTGTGGTCGAAATGTCCGCATGCCCCAGCATCTCCTGCACGCTTCGCAGGTCGGCGCCGTGACTGAGCAACTGGGTCGCGAAGCAGTGTCGCAACGTGTGCGGCGTGACATGGCCCCGGACGGCCGATCGGCGGACGTACTTGCGGACGATGCGGAATACGTCCTCGCGCCCCAGCGGACCGCCCGTACGCGATAGGAATAGTGTCTTCGGTTCGTCCCCATCGGTGATTGCGGGGCGGGCTTGGTCGAGATACTCCCGCACGGTCGCCAGCGCCGACTCGGCCGCGGGGACGATACGCTCCTTTGCGCCCTTGCCCAGCACGCGCACCACCCCCAGATGGAAGTTCACGTCTCCCGGGTGCAGTCCGGTGAGCTCGCTTGCCCGCATACCGGTGGCATACAGCAGATGCAGGATGGCCCTGTCTCGCTGCCAGTGGGGGTCGGTCGCCGGATCGGGCGCAGCCAGCAGGGCCGCCACACCGTCTTCATCCAGCACGGTCGGCAGGCGGTGCCACTTTTTCGGCGCGTCCAGGCCGGCGGACACGTCACGGTCGAGCACGCGCATCATCGCGAGGTACTTGCAGAAGGTCCGCACGGCCGCCAGCGCCCGCGCCGCCGATGACACGGCCAGGCCGTCGGCCTTGAGGCGTCGCAGGAATCCCTCAATATCCCGCGCCGTCAGCGCGGGCAGGTCGGCCGCCCGGTCGGCCCCTAGGTGCGCGAAGAACTTCAGCAGGTCGGCGCGGTAGGCCTTCCGCGTGTTGGCCGCCAGCCCGCACTCGGCCTGGAGGTAGTCCAGAAAGCCGCGCAAGTGCTCCGCGGCTTCAGGAGGCAGAGCGGCGGGCGTCGGCTTGGGCGGAGTCAGGCGGACGGGCATCGAGCATCAGCTTCCGGTAGATGTCGCATTCGGCGTAGCGGCCGGCGCATCGGTCGAACACGAACGTCAGTTCGTCCAGCCTCAGGCGCCGCATGCACGACGGCCGGGACTTGTTCAGCAATGGGCACACCGGTCCACTCCTCATGGCGCGGCGCCCGGCCAGGCGGCAGCCGCGTTTGCACCGCGCCTGGCCCTTGTATCGGCCCCTTACGTTCCCGGGCTTGAACCCTCCGGCGGCGGCGCGGGCACACGGTACACGCGGTAGTGCGCGCCCCATCGTCCGTGGGGGGGCACTTCCAGTCCCCCGGCTTCCGGCAACGCGGGGTCGGCCGGCAGCACCACGAACCAGTCCGCGGCCCCCGCCCAGGTGGAGCGCTTCGACAGTAAGGATCGGAACCCCGCGAATTCTCGGATGGTGCCGGGCTTCTGGAGCAGGCGCGCCTGTCGCTTCAGCCGCTCGATCCATTTGGTCAGCCGTCCGGGCGCGAGGTAGTAGTAGTAGCCCACATCGTCGCGGGTGATCACGATGGATCGCCGCGCCAGCATGCGGAACTCGACCCGGTCGGTGATGAACACGGCCCCGCGGGGCCCGCCCCGCGCCCAGGCCGCCAGCCCGCGAAGCTCGCGCCGCGCCTCCGCCTGAGCGTGAAGCTCCTGCACGCGCAGTGGCTTGTCCTGTTCCTCCATGAACGACGTGGCCCATTCGTAGGCCGCGTGCCGCAACGGTTGCACGTTGTCCGACGGCAGCATCCACGCGACCAGCGCGACCGCACAGCCCCAGCGAAGCAACCAGCGATTTACTTGCACCAGGCGGAACAGTGCGGTCAGCGCCTGCGCCGCCAGCACGTACAGCGGAAGCATCGCCAGCGCCGACGCCTGAAGCAGCGCGATGATCGGCGGCGACCGCCGCACGAGCATTGCCATCACTTGCGTCGCCCCGTGCAGCACGATCGCCAGCAGCAGCGACGCGACGATCAGACATCCCCACAGACGTCCGTTTGTGACACGGAATCGGTCCGAACGGAATAACAGCAGCGCCGACGGCGCCCCCACCACGGCCGCGTAGGCCAGCCACCGGAGCATCGGCTTCAGCATCTCCGGGTACAAGGCCTCCAGCCCCGCCACGCGCAGTGCCTCGCGGATCGGCGCCTCAGCGGTGGCGGCCGCGGGCCCCTGCAATAGCCCCCGCAGCATGACGAAGTACATGATGTGCGGCAGCGATCCGAGCAGTGCCGCCGCCCCGCACGCGAGAGCAACGCCCCAACTGCCCGCGCGGAACCTCGCGCGCCCGAGGTAGGCGATGAGCAGCACGAGCGTCAGGTTCATCGCGGTGACAAGGTGTAGATTGCCCAGGAGGCCAATGCCCCCGAACACCAGCAAAAGCCGCCACTGCGCCTGCCGGCCCCCGTTGCCGGAGGGCTCCCGCCGCAACTCGGACGCCCCGGCGTATCGCAGGAAGGCGAGTACGATGAGCGGCGTGACCGCCAGACAAATGCCCATCGGGGTGACGCATGCGAGGGTTCCGGCGCCCCAGAAGCCCCCCCCGAGGGCCTCGATCACCTTTGAACTCAGCACCGCCACCAGGGCGGCGATCGACCAGCTCCGGCACTGCTGGTACAGCAGCGCGTACATCCCGCACAGGTACACCATCAGCAAGACGCCCGCCAGGGCCCGGAAAGGAAGCGACAGATCGGCGTACCCCGTCGGCACCAGCGACAGCTCCAAGAGCCCCTGAAAGACCGGCGTATGGAACCGCCAGAGCCGGTTGTCGCCGAGGACCGGGTCGTGCGGAAAGGTGGACACGTCGTGGCGCTTGATGGCCGCCGTCGCGATGAGCACCTGCTGGTTGCTCAGTTCCGGCTCCACGAAGGCCAAGTACCCCGCCAGCGACGAATACGCCGCGAAGATCAGCACCGCGACCGGATGTCTCGCCGTCGGCGTCGGTCTCATGCCGAGGTTTCTCCGCAACCACGAGGCTGGTAGTATAGGCGCGCCCGCGCGGCGGCCACAAGCGCTGCCATAGGCCGGCCATCCCATGCATGATCGCGTCGGACAGTACGATCCATTTGTTGAGGCCGCCGAACGACTTCTCCGCACCCGGCGACTGCTCCCGCCAAGAGCGTGCGTCATTGTGGGTGTGTCGGGGGGGGCGGACAGCCTGGCGCTGCTGTCGGCGCTGCGCGATCTCGCCGGGGGCGAGGGGCGCAGATGGCGGCTGAGTGTTGCCCATCTCCATCACGGCCTGCGCGGCGAGGCTGACGCCGACGCCGAGTATGTCGCCGAGCTGGCGGCCGAGTGGCGGCTGGAATGCGACGTGGAGCGCCGCGACGCGCGACAGGCCGCCCGCGATAGCGGCCGGAGCGTCGAGGATGCCGCCCGCATGTTGCGCTACGAGTTCCTGGCGGCCGTCGCCGCACGCCGATCCGCCACGCACGTTGCCGTCGGGCACCACGCCGACGACAATGCCGAAACGGTGTTGTACCGCATCCTACGCGGGACGCACCTTCGGGGGTTGGCCGGCATTCCGGCGTCGCGGGCGCTTGCGGGGTGCGATGCCACGCTCATCCGCCCGTTGCTCGCCAGCCGCCGCGAGGAGGTCGAAGCGTTCTGTGCACGCCGCGGCCTTGTGCCGCGAATCGACGCCACGAACGCCGATACACGCTATCGACGCAACTTCATCCGCCACGAGCTTCTGCCGTTGATCCGCGAACGGCTGAATCCCCGGGCCGACGAGGCGCTGCTGCGACTGGCCGCGGCCGCCGATGAGGCCGAGCGGCTCCTCGCCGCACAGGCGGACCGGTTGCTCGCCGAGGTCGAGGACGATCCTGCGGTCCTTGCCGCCGCCGACCCGCTCGTCCGCAAGTACGCCATGCGGACTCTTGCCGAGCGCGCCGGTGTGCCGATGCGGTCGCTGGGATCCGATCGGCTGGCGGAGTTGTCGGACCTGCCCCTGGCCGACGGGCCGCCGGCCGTCCCGTTGCCCGGTGGGTTCGTCGCCCGGCGTGACGCCGGGCGAGTCGCCATCGAGCCGCCGGGGTCCGTGGCGAGGGCGCCACGGGCCGCTTGCGGCCCGTGTCCGTCGGACGCACGGCTTGGCAAGCAAGCCGTGGCACCCGCCTCCCCTGTCGAACTGAACTGCCCAGGCGAGACCAGGCTTCCCGATGGCCGGCGGGTCCGCTGCACCGTCGAGCCGTTCCAGCCAGCTGTCCGCGACGTCCATTGCCGCGAGCCCCTGCCCGGCGTTGAATTGCTGGATGCCGACCAACTCCGCGGGCACCTGCTGTGTCGGCCGCGCAGAGACGGCGATGCCTTCGTCCCTCTCGGCGCCCCCGGCCGACAGACCGTCAGCGACTTCCTGACCAATGCCAAGCTTCCGCGGGCCGAGCGCGAGGCTGTCCGGTGCATCTGCGATGATTTGGGATTGGTGTATCTGGCGCCCCTACGAATTGACGAGCGCGTGAAGCTGACGGCCGCCACCGAGCGCGTTCTTCGGATTGAGTTCCCTTCGCGGAGGTAAGATCTGCCCGGACTATCTCAGTGATGGGGGGTGGGCCAACGCCACCGTCATTGCACGCCTGGACTTCGGGATTCCCGGGGTCCTGATTTCGGCGTTTGCCTATTCCATCGGGTACTTCAGCCCCCACAGGTCGCGGATCTTGTCCATCAGGCCCACGACGCGGAGCGTCTCATCGAGCGGCATCACGTCGCTCTCCGTCTTGCCTGCGGCGAGGCAGCGGCCCACCTCCTCAGCTTCGTAGTTGTAGCCGTTGCCCTCGAACGGCAGGTCGAGAGTCTCGTCGCTGCCGCCCACCGTCAGCGTCAGGCGATCGCATTTCCACCACGGGTGATGCAGCCGAATCCGGCCCTCCGTGCCGCAGATCGTCGCCTCCACGGGCGTCATGGTGCGGACGCCGGAGACCAGCACCGCGAGTTCGCCCCCCTCGTAGCCGAACAGCACGCCGGAATGCTCATCGACGCCCGTCTCGCCCAGGTGAGCCAGGCTGGTCACCTGCGACGGCTCGCCGAGTACCATCGACGCCAGCGACACGCAGTACACGCCGACATCGAGCAGCCCGCCGCCCGCGAGTTGCGGATTCAGCAGCCGTCCCTCCGGGTTCCAGCCGCAACGGAAGCTGAAGTCCGCCAACACCATGCGTACGTCGCCGATCGTCCCCTCGGCGAGGATCTCCCGCATCCGGACCAGGGCGGGCAGGAAGCGCGTCCACATGGCCTCCATGCAGAACAGGCCGTTCGCGCGCGCGAATTCCGCGACCTCACGGGCGTCGCGCTGGTTGACGGCGAACGGCTTCTCGCACAGGACGGCCTTGCCGCCGCGCAAGCACAACAGGCTATTGGCCTTATGCATGGGGTGGGGCGAGGAGATGTACACGGCATCGACGTCGCTATCTGCGGCGAGGGCTTCGTATGAGCCGTGCCGCCGGGGGATCGCGAATTCCTCGCCAAACGCGTCCGCGCTTTCCTGCGTTCGTGAGCCGACGGCCACCAACTCACCGTTGCGCGCGCTCAGGAGCCCCCCAGCGAACTTGTGGGCGATGCTCCCCGTTCCGAGGATGCCCCACCTTGTCATGGCCATCGGCAGTCTCCTGGGTTCTGAGGAATCATGGCGGCAGGAGGTCTGCGATACCCGGGCGGAGGTCAACTGTCAAGGCTTGGCCCGGCGCAAGCCGCCGGGTCGGGAAAAATCTTTGGCATCCGGCAGAAAAAAGGCTTTGACAGGATTCCGGGTTTGGTTAGACTTTTCTGTCTATCACCTGAGGCTGGTTACGGTACGCCCCCGGTCAATGCGCGCGGCAAGGCGATGGCTTTGTAGGACTTAGCCCGCCCGGCCCGCCGGTGGCGGCGGACGGAGGCCGCGCCGCGGGCGTCGTTGGGAGCGTCGGCGAGCATCGCCGACGTTTCGGGTGGGGCGTTTATCGCCTTGCGACGATGCAGTGCTGCTGTAGCTCAGTGGTAGAGCGCGTCCTTGGTAAGGACGAGGTCATGGGTTCGACCCCCATCAGCAGCTTGGTCCGCCGCGGCGGCGCCCGGCGGGGCTGAGACGCGGGGGACGGGCAATGGCCCCCGGCGAAATGCCGGGCGCGGAACAGAACATCCAAACGACTCGAACGCGTTACGAGACGGTCAGCAAGAGGAGCTCTAGCAATGGCGAAGGAAGTCTTCGAACGGACGAAGCCGCACGTAAACGTCGGCACGATCGGGCACGTCGACCACGGCAAGACGACGCTGACGGCCGCGATGACCATGGTCCTTGAGAAGAAGGGCCTGTCGCAGTTCAAGTCGTACGACGAGATCGCGAAGGCGTCGGAATCCCAGGGCCGTCGCGACCCGACGAAGATCCTAACGATCGCGACTGCCCACGTGGAGTACCAGTCGGAGAAGCGTCACTACGCCCACGTGGACTGCCCCGGCCACGCCGACTACGTCAAGAACATGATTACCGGCGCCGCCCAGATGGACGGGGCGATCCTGGTGGTTTCGGCGGCGGACGGCCCGATGCCGCAGACCCGCGAGCATGTGCTGCTGGCTCGCCAGGTCAATGTCCCGGCGCTGGTGGTATTCCTGAATAAGTGCGACCTGGTGGATGACGAGGAGTTGCTGGAGCTGGTGGAACTGGAGGTGCGGGAACTGCTGAGCAAGTACGAGTTCCCGGGTGACGACATCCCGGTGATTCGCGGCTCGGCGACGGCGGCGCTGGAGAATCCGGAGGATGAGACGGCGAACAAGCCGATCATGGATCTCATCGACGCGCTCGACAGCTTCATCCCGGAGCCCGAGCGAGAGATTGACAAGCCGTTCCTGATGCCCGTTGAGGATGTGTTCTCGATCAAGGGCCGCGGCACGGTGGGCACCGGGCGGATTGAGCGCGGCGTGGTGAAGGTGGGCGACCAGATCGAGATCGTCGGGCTGGGCGACACGCGCACCACGACGGTGACGGGCGTTGAGATGTTCAACAAGACGCTCGATACCGGTCAGGCCGGCGATAACGTCGGTTGCCTGTTGCGCGGCGTTGAGAAGAGCGAACTCGAGCGCGGTCAGGTGCTGGCGGCCCCGGGCAGCATCACCCCGCACCACAAGTTCGAGGGCGAAGTGTACGTGCTCAGCAAGGAAGAGGGCGGGCGGCACAGCCCGTTCTTCACCGGTTACCGCCCTCAGTTCTACTTCCGGACGACGGACGTGACCGGCACGATCAAGCTGTTGGGCGGCGCCGAGATGTGCATGCCCGGCGACAACGTGACCATGGAGGTCGAACTGCTGAATACGCAGATTGCCATGGAAGAGCAGCTCCGGTTCGCCATCCGCGAGGGCGGACGGACCGTCGGTGCCGGCGTGGTAACGAAGATCATCGAGTAACTGTCCGTCGACCCGCGGACCTTGAAGGTGAGTCATGGCCAAGTCGAAGGCCAGGGAATACGTGTGGCTGCAGTGCGGCGAGTGCGACGGGCTGAACTATCGCACCGAGGTGCGGACCCAGGGCGGCGTGCCGAAGCTGTCACTGAAGAAGTACTGCCCGCGGGAGCGCAAGCACACCCAACACAAGCTGAAGCGTAAATAGCCGGCGGACGAGGCGACGGCGGGGTCGCGCCGCCCCGTTGTACCCCTCGGCGGCCGGAGACACGGCAGTAGCTCAATTTGGCAGAGCAGCGGTCTCCAAAACCGCAGGTTGGGGGTTCGAGTCCTCCCTGCCGTGGTGCTCGGCGGAGAAGGCCAAGGCGACGGGATCGATAGCGTGTCGATGTTCGAAATCTACAAGCGAGGCCAGGGACGCCACGTTCGGATCATCACGTTCGTCACTGCGATGGTGATCGTCGTCGCTGGCGCTGTGGTTCTCAGCGATAAGCTGGAAGTCTGGACGGGAATGCCGATGGTGCAGTTCGGCGTCCCGTCGCTGCTCGTCGTGCTGATCGGGTTGCTGGTATTCCGGTGGGTGAATCGCCAGAAGTCGGCGGATTTCCTGATCGCCACCGAAGGCGAAATGAAGAAGGTCTCGTGGTCGTCGCGGAAGGAGATCGTCGGCTCGACCAAGGTCGTGATCGTGACGGCCTTCATCATGGCTGCCCTGCTGTTCGGGGTGGACATCGTGTTCACGCTGCTGTTTCAGTGGCTGCGGATTATGGGGTGACGGATGCCCGCGGGGGGCCGCGCCGACGGATGAGCGTCATGGCCATGCAATGGTATGTGCTTCGTGTTGCGTCCAATAAGGAAGAGCAGGTCCGCGAGGCCCTCGACCGGAAGGTGAAGATCGAGGCCTTGGAGGACCGAATCGGACGGATTCTGGTGCCGACGGAGCGGCGTCCGGCGCCGCGCGGGCGGGGCAGCAAGAAGTTCGTGGACCGCAAGATGTACCCGGGCTACGTCTTCATCGAGATGGAGCCGGACGAAAGCGGGCGGATTGACGAGAAGGCGTGGTTTCTGATCCGGGAGACGACGGGCGTGGGCGACTTCATCGGGTCGATGGGCAAGCCGACGCCGATGAAGCAGGAAGACGTCGACAAGATGCTCATGCAGGTCGAGAAGGCGCAGGAAGGCGCTCCCGTGGCGGTGGAGTTCGCCAAGGGCGACAGCGTGAAGATCAAGGAGGGGGCCTTCGAGAATTTCGAGGGCGTGGTGGACGAGGTCCTCGCGGACAAGGGGCTCGTCCGGGTGATCGTGACGATCTTCGGGCGGGCGACACCCGTCGAACTGGAATATTGGCAGGTGGAAAAGACCTGACCCCTGCGGATTCCCGCTTGCGTATGGCGGGCGCGGAACGCGGCACGGTAAGAGGCGATGACGTATGGCGAAGGAAGTGGTAGCCAAGATCAAGCTGCACGCGCCCGGCGGGCAGGCTACGCCCGCGCCGCCCATCGGGCCGGCGCTCGGGCAGCATAACGTGAACATCGGGCAGTTTGTCTCGCAGTTCAACGAGCAGACCCGGGAACTCAACGGCATGCCCGTGCCCGTCGAGATCAGCGTCCATGGCGATCGGACCTTCTCGTTCATCGTCAAGAGCCCGCCCGCCGCGGCTCTGCTCAAAGAGGCTGCCCAGATCGCCAAGGGCTCCGGTGTGCCCAACAAGGAAAAAGTCGGCACGGTGACTGCTGAGCAGGTTCGCCAGATCGCCGAGCGGAAGTTCGCCGATCTGAACGCCCATGACCTCGACAACGCATGCAGGATCGTGGAGGGGACGGCCCGGAGTATGGGCCTGAACGTGGAGAAGTGAATCGCCGGCCGGGCGCGAGCGGCCGGGGCCTGACCACGGGCTGACAGCAGTGGGAGCCCTTCGGGGCGACGAGGAGTACGGAATGAGCGCCAAGAGCAGGCGGTACGAAGCGATGGGTGAGAAGCTCCCTTCGGGAAAGGTGAGCGTCTCGGAGGCGGTGAAGGCGCTGAAGGGCCTCCCGCCGGCGCGGTTCGACCAGACGGTGGAGATCGTGATGCATCTGGGCATCGATCCCAAGCAGGCCGACCAGGCGCTGCGCGGGTCGGTGTCTTTGCCCCATGGCATCGGGAAGCAGCGGAAGGTGATCGCCTTCTGCGACGGCGGGGACGTGGACAAGGCCAAAGCGGCCGGCGCGGTGGAGGCCGGCGGTGATGACCTTATCCAGAAGGTGCAGGACGGCTGGATGGATTTCGACGTGGCCGTTGCCACGCCGGCGACGATGCGCAGCGTGTCGCGTCTGGGGCGGATCCTGGGTCCGCAGGGCAAGATGCCCTCTCCGAAATCGGGCACGGTGGTGGACGACGTCGAGCAGGCGGTAAAGGAGTTCGCCGCCGGCAAGGTGGAGTATCGCAACGACGACGGCGGGAACATCCACGCGGTGGTCGGGCGGCTGAGTTTCGACGAGGCGCCGTTGGTGGAGAACATTGAAGCGTTCTGTGGCCATATACGGCGCCTTCGTCCGGCGTCGGCGAAGGGCACGTACATGCGGAGGGTTTGTGTGTCGGCGACGATGAGCCCGTCCGTCGAACTGGATTTGACCCAGGGGCGAGGTGAGCGATGAGTAAGCCGGTCAAAGAGATGATGCGCAAGGAGCTCCGGGAGCGCATCGAGGGCGTGACGAGTCTGGCCGTTGTGGGATTCTCGGGGCTCGACGCCGTCGCGACCAATCTGGTTCGCGGTCGATTGCAGGAGAAGTCGATCCGGATGACCGTGGTGCGGAACCTGCTGGCGAAGCAGGCGTTCCGCGAGGTCGGGCTTGACCAGGCGGCCGGGCTTCTCGAAGGCCCCTGTGCCATCGCCTATACCTCAGACGACGACCAGGGCGCGTTGATCGCCATGGTCCGCGAGCTGAAGGACATCGGGAAGGAGTATCCTGCACTGACGGTCAAGGCCGCCCTGATGGACGGCGACGTGTACCAGGGCGAAGAGAATGTGACGGCCCTGAGCAGGTTCCCGACGCGCGAGGAAGCGTTGTCGCAGCTTGTGGGCAGCATCCTGTCCCCGGCGTCGTCGGTGGCCGCATGCGTCGTGGCCCCGGCCGGGCAGTTGGCCTCGCTGGTGCAGGCGATTGAGGAGAAGGCGGGCGAGGACGCGTCGGCCGCTGCGTAGCGAACGAGACCTACCGGCTGCGGATTGGGTCGCAAGGCTTAAATGGCGCCGCAGGGGCGTCGCCTATCAGGCCGGTCGAGTGGATCAGAGCGTGGAGTGCCTAAGATGGCGGAAGAGACAACAGCCGAGCAGGCCGAACAGCAGGCGGAAGCCCCGGCGGAAGCGAAGGAATACGACGAGAAGATCGTCAAGCTGGGGGAGGAAATCGTCGCCTTGACGCTGAAAGAGGCGGTCGCGCTGAAGGACTACCTCAAGGATACGCACGGGATCGAGCCGGCGGCCGGCGCGGTGGCGGTGGCGGCGGCCCCGGGTGCCGGCGGTGCGGCCGAGGAAGCCGAAGAGAAGACCACCTTCGACGTGGTCCTGAAGGCCGTGGGCGATAAGAAGATCCAGGTGATCAAGGCCGTGCGGGCCCTGACGAACCTCGGGCTCAAGGAAGCCAAGGATCTGGTGGAAGGCGCGCCCAAGAATGTCAAGGAAGGCGTGCCGAAGGAAGAGGCCGAAGAGGCCAAGAAGCAGTTGGAAGAAGCTGGCGCGACGGCGAGTGTCGAGTAGCGTCGGGTGTCGCGCCCGAATGTTTGAGTCGAGCGGACTCCTCCGAGGTGGTGAGCCCCGGAGGGGTTCGTACACGCGCCTTGTATGGCGCGAGGCAACGCTCGAATCGAGGACAGACCCATGCTTCGTATGGACAAGACCAGGGATTTTTCCCGCGTTGGCGACGGCGCACCGGTTCCGAACCTGATCGACATTCAGGTGGCGGCGTACGAGCGGTTCCTTCAGGAGACCGTCTCGCCGGACAAGCGCAGGAACCAGGGACTGGAAGCGCTGCTGCGCGAGGTTTTCCCGATCGTCAGCTACGACGAGCGGGTGACGCTGGAGTACCTGGACTACGAACTGGGCGAGCCGCGATACAGCGGGGATGAATGCCGCGCCCTGCGCCTGACCTACGCCAAGCCGTTCCGCATCCGCTGCCGGCTGATCCGCAAGGACGTCAAGGATGTTCTCGAAGAGGTTATCTACGTCGGCGAACTGCCGATCATGATCGGCGGCGGCGAGTTCATCATCAACGGGGCAGAGCGCGTCATCGTCTCGCAGCTTCACCGCTCCCCGGGCGTGGACTTCACGGTGGAGATGGCCGAATCGGACCGGCCGCTGCACGGGGCCCGCGTGATTCCCGAACGCGGAAGCTGGATCGAGCTGACCGTCACCAAGAAAGACGCCATCACCATCCGGATCGATCAGTCGAGCAAGATCCCCGCGACCACCTTCCTGCGGGCGCTCGACGAGAAGTACGGCACCACGGCCCAGATCCTGCGAGAGTTCTACGAGACCAAGCAGGTGTCCACGGACAAGCTCCGCCCGGACATGTACCTCGTCGAGGCGTTCGTCGATCCCGAATCCGGCGAGGAACTCGTCCCCGCCGGTGGGCAGATCGGCGAAGCCCTGACCAAGATCGCCGCGTCCAAGACCAAGCGCATCGAGGCCATCGAGAAGGCTGTCGACCCCCTCATTCTCAACACGCTTGCTGAGGAGGCCGCAGATAGCCACGAGAACGCGTTGCTGCGCCTCTACATGCGGCTGCGGCCCGGCAACCCGCCGCACCTGGACAAGGCCACCACGTTGTTCAACGAGAAGTTCTTCGATGAGAACCGCTACCGGCTGGGCAAAGTCGGCCGGTTCCGTCTCAATCGGAAGTTCCACCAGGAGGTGGACGAGAAGGTGATGACCCTCCGGCCGGAGGACTTCCTCAACACGCTGAAGTACATCGTCAAGCTGCGGGGGGGCGACGGCGTGATCGATGACATCGACCATCTCGGGAACCGGCGGCTGCGGACCATCGACGAGTTGGCGACGGAAGAGCTTCGCAAGGGGTTCCTCAAGCTCCGCCGTACCGTGCAGGAGCGGATGAGTCTGAGGGACATGGACGAGTTGAGCAAGATCGCGGAGCTCGTCAACTCCAAGAGCATTTCGTCGAGCATCGATTACTTTTTCGGCCGGAGCGAACTGAGCCAGGTGGTGGACCAGCAGAACCCGCTGAGTCAGCTCACGCACGAGCGCAGGTTGTCGGCACTGGGCCCGGGCGGGCTGAACCGCAAGCGGGCGGGCTTCGAGGTCCGCGACGTGCACATCAGCCACTACGGGCGCATCTGCCCGATTGAGACGCCGGAAGGCAATAACATCGGACTGATCAGCTCGCTGAGCATCTATGCCAGCGTGGACGAGTACGGGTTCCTGACGACGCCGTACCGGAAGGTCTCGGGGACGCGCGTGACCGGCGAGATTGCGCCGCTTCGCGCGGATGAAGAGATGGAAATGACGCTGGCGCCGCCGGGCTCGCTGGAGAAGGGCCCGCGCAGCGAGTGCCCGCGCCTGCCCGAGGGCAACGTGCTGGCCCGCGACGAGGGAGAGGTTAGGTTCGTGGACGGTTCCGACGTGGACTACGTCGATATCTCGCCCAAGCAGACGGTCGGGGTGTCCGCGGCGCTGATTCCCTTCCTCGAACACGACGATGCGAACCGGGCCCTGATGGGCTCGAATATGCAGCGCCAGGCCGTGCCGCTGCTAAAAACCGAGCCGCCCGTCGTCGCCACCGGCATGGAGAAGCCCGTGGTCGAGAACTCCGGCATGGTCATCCGTGCCCGCAAGGCCGGTACCGTGACGTTCGTGGACGGCGAGCGGATCATCCTCGACAACTCGGACGAATACGAGCTCCGCAAGTTCCGGAAGCTCAACGAGCGGGCATGCCTGAACCAGAAGCCCGTGGTCCGTGAGGGCGAGCGGGTGAAGAGGGGGCAGATCATCGCCGACGGCTCCGCTTGCCACAACGGCGAACTGGCGCTCGGGCGCAACGTGTTGTGCGCGTTCATGCCCTTCGACGGATACAACTTCGAGGACGCCATCCTGATCTCGGAGCGTCTGGTCAAGACCGATGTGTTCACCTCGGTGCACATGGAGGAGTACGAAGTCGAAGTTCGTGAGACCAAGCTCGGGCGCGAGGAGTTCACGCGCGATATCCCGAACGTCTCGGAGAAAGCCCTGCGCAACCTCGACGAAAACGGCGTGGTGCGGATCGGCACCCGCGTCGGGCCGGGCGACATCCTGGTCGGTAAGGTGTCTCCGAAGTCCAAGAGCGAACTGACCCCCGAAGAGAAGCTGCTGCACGCCATCTTCGGCCGGGCCGGCGAGGACGTGAAGAACGACTCGCTGGAGCTGCCCGCCGGCGAGGAGGGCGTGGTCGTCCAGACGCAGCGGTTCAGCCGTCGGGTGCACATGACGGACCAGCAGAAACGGCAGCTCAGGAAGGAGATGGATGAGTATCGCAAGAAGATGAACGCCCGGGCGTGCAAGGTGTTCCGGGTGATGGCCGGCGAGATCAACGACGTGCTCGGCTCGGCCATGATCGACCCGTCCACGCGTCAGAAAGTGGGGCAGAGCGACAACGACGCGGTGATCACGGAGCAGATCGAGAGCTTCAACCTGAAGTGGGTGAAGACCCGGGATTCGGCCGCGAAGCAGCAGGCGGGGGCCATCTACGGCAAGTACTGGCCGCGGATCCAAGAGATCCAAAAGGAGATGGCACGCAAGCTGGATCATATGAAGCGCGGCGACGAACTGCCTTCGGGCGTGCTGGAGATGGTGAAGGTCCGCGTGGCGACTAAGCGTCCGCTGGGCGTGGGCGACAAGATGGCGGGGCGCCACGGCAACAAGGGCGTGATCGGCAAGATCCTGCCCGAAGAGGACATGCCCTTCCTCGCCGACGGCACGCCGATCGATATCGTGCTGAATCCGCTGGGCGTGCCGGGCCGGATGAATCTCGGGCAGATTCTCGAGACGCACCTCGGCTGGGCGGCCGCCATCCTGGGCTTCCAGGCGGTCACGCCCGTGTTCGACGGCGCTACCGAGAAGGAAATCTTTGAATGCCTCCGCGAGGCCAACGAGCACGTTGTGAAGCGTGCTTGCGCTGGGGGGGTCAAGTTGGACGCGGGCAGCTTCTGCTGTACCCCCAGCCAGATCCTCGATCACATCGCAGAATTCGCGAAGCGGGGAAGCTACTACAAAAGCTTAGAAGGGAAGGGGAAGGACAGAGATATCTGTCGGTACCTCAGGAGTTCTTTCTATGCCGAGCCATTCCTGAGCAGGCTGGCATTCCGGAGCATGTCCCCCGACCTTGTCGTTGATGTTGAGAAGGCACTGATTGCCAAGTACCGCCCGCTCTTCAATGAGAAAGACAAGGGGTCGCCAGCATCATCACTAGAGACTGAGGCAAAGGATGCTTTCGACGATTGTGTGAGCATCATCGAGGGCAAACAAAGCGCCTCATGGCTTGATGCGACCAAGCAGGAAATCCCCAGCACTACCGAACCGGGCGTCTACTTCTTCACGAACGCTCAAGGCAGTGTGCTGTACGTGGGGATTGCAGAGGAGAGAGCGATCCGGGCGCGAATACGAGATCACTACAGGCAAAACTCTCACGGTGATAGCCTCGTCAAGCGGTTTGCAGAGAAACTGGTTCGATACTCCGACCTTGCTCGCGACCTCATAGACAGAAGCACCTTTGATGCGTCGTTGTCGGCGATCCAACAGGCCGGCGAGACGGGCGAGCTGCTCGTGGAGATGCCGGAGGACGGCAAGATGGTCGTCCACGACGGCCGGACCGGCGAGCCGCTCGAGCAGAAGGTGACCGTCGGCTACATCTACATGAACAAGCTCCACCACCTGGTGGACGAGAAAATCCACGCCCGGGCGACGGGCCCGTACTCGCTGATTACGCAGCAGCCGCTGGGCGGCAAGGCCCGCACCGGCGGGCAGCGGTTCGGCGAGATGGAAGTCTGGGGCCTGGAGGCCTACGGCGCCAGCTACACGCTGCAGGAACTGCTGACCGTCAAGAGCGACGACGTGGAAGGCCGGACCAAGATTTACGAATCGATGGTCAAGGGCACGAACACGCTCGAGGCCGGCACGCCGGTCAGCTTCGACGTGCTGTGCAACGAGCTGCGTGGGCTGGGGCTGAATGTGCAGCTTGAGAAGAAACGACTGATCTAGGCTGAAGCCCGAATGGCGAAGCCCGAATGACGAATCAATGACGAATGGCGAAGCACGAACCGACGGCCGTACGGTCGCAGCCGCTGCCTTCGACCTCGAAGAACGGACGGCGGCCTTCGGAGAGGCGGTCGTGGCCTTCGCCAAGAAGATACCGAGAAGCCCCGTGAACAACCCGCTGATCTCACAAGTGGTCCGGTCGGCCGGGAGCGTCGGCGCGAACTAGTGCGAGGCGGACGACGGCGTGTCGAAGCGGGACTTCCGGAACAAGATCGGCCTGTGCAGGAAGGAATCCAGGGAAACGAAGCACTGGCTGCGGATGATCGCGGCTGGCAATGAGGAGCTCAGGCCCGAGGCGAGGCGACTGTGGCAGGAAGCGAAAGAACTGAATCTGATCTTTTCGAGGATATTCCGAACCGCGGGAGAGCGGCCGGAATGACGGGCCTGTTCGGGTTTCGTCATTGGTTCGTCATTCGGGCTTCCTCATTCGGCATTCTCCCGTAGCGGAGCGAAGAGTCATGGCTGAGAGCGTTTACGATCGGATCAACGACTACGGCTCGGTGCGGATTCTGCTCGCCTCCCCGAACGATATCCGGAGTTGGTCATTCGGCGAGGTGAAGAAGCCCGAGACGATCAACTACCGCACGTATCGGCCGGAAAAGGACGGGCTCTTCTGCGAGCGCATCTTCGGACCGGAACGCGACTGGGAATGCGCATGCGGCAAGTATAAGGGCACCAAGCACAAGGGCATCATTTGTGACCGGTGCGGCGTGAAGGTGACGCACAGCCGCGTCCGCCGGAAGCGGATGGGGCACATCAACCTGGCCGCGCCCATTGTGCATATCTGGTTCTTCAAAGCCCTGCCCAGCCGCTTGGGCACGCTGCTCGACATGAAGACGTCGGACCTGGAAAAGGTGATCTACTTCCAGGACTACGTGGTGACGGATCCGGGGCAGACCCCGCTGAAGGACAAGCAGGTCTTCACGGAGGAGGAATACCAGGCCGCGCGCGACAAGTACGGGCAGGACTTCAAGTGCGAGATGGGCGCCGAGGCCGTCCGGGCGTTGCTTGAGAAGCTCGACCTCGACGTCATCACGCTGGAGTTGCGCGAGGGGATCAAGAAGACCAACTCCAAGCAGAAGACCAAGGATCTGACGAAGCGGCTGAAGCTGGTGGAAAGCATCCGGCAGTCGGGCAACCGGCCGGAATGGGTGGTGATGGAAGTCGTCCCGGTGATTCCGCCGGACCTGCGTCCGCTGGTGCTTCTGGAGAGCGGCAACTTCGCGACGAGCGACCTGAACGATTTGTACCGCCGCATCATCAACCGAAACAACCGTCTGAAGAAGCTGATGGACCTCAACGCCCCCGAGGTCATCATCCGCAACGAAAAGCGCATGCTCCAGCAGGCGGTCGATGCCCTGTTCGACAATAACCGTTGCCGCCGCCCCGTGCAGGGGACCGCGAACCGGCCCCTCAAGAGCCTCACTGACATGATCAAGGGCAAGCAGGGGCGGTTCCGCGAGAACCTGCTGGGCAAGCGGGTGGACTACTCCGGCCGCAGCGTGATCGTCGTCGGGCCGGAGCTGCGCCTGCACCAGTGTGGCCTGCCCAAGAAGATCGCCCTGGAGTTGTTCGAGCCGTTTGTCATTCGCAAGCTGAAGGAGCAGGGCCACAGCGACACGATCAAGAGCGCGAAGCGGATGATCCAGCGGGCGAAGTCCTCGATCGGGCGGACGTTCATCAGCCAGGAAGTGCAGATCGTCTTCGATTGCCTGGCGGAAGTCATCCATCAGCACCCCGTGTTGCTCAACCGTGCGCCGACGCTGCACCGCATGGGCATCCAGGCCTTCGAGCCGGTACTGGTCGAGGGCAACGCCATCAAGATCCACCCGCTGGTCTGCAAGGGCTTCAACGCGGACTTCGACGGCGACCAGATGGCGGTCCACCTGCCGCTGTCGCTCGAGGCGCAGGCCGAGGCGCATCTGCTCATGCTGGCGACGAACAACATCTTCTCGCCCGCCAGCGGTTCGCCCATCCTGTCGCCGTCGCAGGACATTGTGCTCGGGATCTACTACCTCACGTGCGACGGTGCCCGTGAAGAGGTGCGCGAGGGCATGCTGAAGATTCGTCACTCCGACGGCGGGATGTACCCGGCCTTCCGCGAGCCGCACGACGCCATGATGGCCAAGCAGCTCGGGTGGGTCGGCATGCATGCCAAGATCCTGCTGCGCGTGCCCAAGGATCGTCTCGTCATCGAGGAGGACCGCACGTATCTGCCCGACGAAGGGCGCATCCTCACCACGCCCGGCCGTGTGATGTTCAACGACATCCTGCCCGAGGGCATGGCGTACTACAACTACCCACTTGGGCAGAAGGGGTGCGGGCGCGTCATCAGTGACTGCTACCGGGAGTTGGGCAAGGGCTGCACGCTGGACCTGCTCGATGCCATCAAGGACACCGGGTTCCGGCAGTCGACGCTATCGGGGCTGTCGTTCGGCATTACGGACGCGAAGATACCGGAGGCCAAGCCGGGCATCCTGGAGCAGGCACAGAAGCGCGTGGACCAGATTCAGGGCGACTACGAGGCCGACGCGCTCACCGATGGCGAGCGGTACAACCAGACCGTGGACGTGTGGATTCACGCCCGCGAGGAGATCACCAAGAGCCTGGTCGATTCGCTGCGGACCGACCGGCGCGAAGACGTGCCGGGGTATGTGAACCCGATCTGGTCCATGCTGAATTCGAATGCCCGCGGGAACATCGACCAGATTCGCCAACTCGCGGGCATGCGCGGTCTGATGAGTAAGCCGTCGGGCGAGATCATCGAGACGCCGATCAAGGCGAACTTCCGCGAGGGGCTGACGGTGCTGGAGTATTTCAGCTCCACGCACGGTGCCCGCAAGGGTCTGGCCGACACGGCGCTCAAGACGGCTGACTCCGGCTACCTGACCCGGAAGCTCGCCGACGTGGCGCAGAACGTCATCGTGACCGAACTCGACTGCGGCACCCTCGCCGGCACGGCGAAGTCCGCGACCTATCGCGGCGAGCAGATCGATGTGCCCCTGCGCGATGTCATCGTCGGACGCGTCGCTCGGGAGAACATCGTCAACCCCATCACCGACGAGATGATCGTCCGCGAGAACGAGGTAATCACCGGCGAGGCGGCCGGAAAGATCGAGGAACTCGGCCTGGAGAGCATCCGTGTTCGTAGCCCGATGACGTGCGAGAGCCCGCTGGGCGTGTGCGCGAAGTGCTACGGGCTGGACCTTTCCACGAATCGCCTGGTCGAGGAAGGCATGGCCGTGGGCATCATCGCGGCGCAGTCGATTGGCGAGCCGGGCACGCAGCTCACGATGCGGACGTTCCACACCGGCGGTGTGGCGACGCGTGCGGTGGTGGAGTCGGAGATCCGTGCGTCCGTCGAGGGCAGAGTGCAGTTCCGCGACCTGAACGCGGTGGCGACGACGCTGGAGACGAAGGCGGCCAAGAGCAAGCAGCTCGTGGCGTTGAAGCGCAACGGCGAGCTGGCCATCGTCGATGAGAAGGCGCGAGAGCTGGACAAGTACAAGGTTCCTTACGGGGCCACGCTGCTGGTCGAGGACGGACGGAAGATTAAGGCCGGGCAGCGGCTGGTCGCCTGGGACCCGCACCGCGTGCCGATCCTCGCCGAAGCCGAGGGCGTTGTCCGCTTCCAGGACATTGAAGAGGGCGAAACCGTCCGCAGCGAGGTGGAGCGCGACGCCGGCGGACACTACATCGTCATCGAGCACAAGGGCGAACAGCACCCGCGGATCGTCATCGAGGACAAGAACGGCAAGATTCTGGACTTCCACTATCTGCCGGCCAAGGCCCGCATCGAGGTCGAAGAGGGCCAGCGCGTGGAGCCGGGCGTGCTGCTTGCCCGGCAGCCGCGGGAGATGTCGGGCACGCAGGATATCACCGGCGGCCTGCCGCGGGTGACGGAGATCTTCGAGGCCCGCAAGCCGAAGGACCCGGCCGCGATGGCCGAGATCTCGGGCAAGGTCGAGCTTCGCACCGACAAGCGGCGCGGCAAGATGACGATCATCGTGCGGAGCGAGTCGGGCATGGAGCGCGAGCACCACGTCTCACACGACCGGCATCTGCTGGTGCACACGGGCGACTACGTGGAAGCGGGCCAGCCACTGACGGAAGGCCCGCTGGTGCCGCACAATATCCTGGCGATCCGCGGCGAGGAAGCCCTGCAGCAGTACCTGCTGACGGAAATCCAGGGCGTGTACCGCGGCGTCGGGCAGAACATCAACGACAAGCACATCGAGGTGATCGTCTCGCAGATGCTGCGGAAGGTGATGGTCGAATCGGTGGGCGACAGCGACCTGCTGCCCGGAGATGTGGTTGACAAGTTCCGCTTCAGACAGGAAAATACGAGGCTCGCGCGTTCGTTGAAGGTTGTTGAGCCGGGCGACACCGACCTGCCGCGCGACATGGTGGTGCCTCGCGAGCGGGTCGAGGCGGCCAACGCGAACGCGGAGGCGATCGGCGGCAACCCCGCCAAGACGCGCAAGCCTCGCCCGGCGAGCGCCAAGGCGCTGCTGCTGGGCATCACCAAGGCGTCGCTGCAGTCGGAGAGCTTCCTGTCGGCGGCCAGCTTCCAGGAGAGCACGAAGGTGTTCACCGAAGCGGCGCTGGCGGGGCGCGTGGACGAACTGCGCGGGCTGAAGGAAAACGTGATCCTTGGGCACCTGATCCCCGCGGGGACGAGCTTCAGGCCGTACCTCGAGATGCGGATCAAGCGGAACGTGGAGTTGCCGTTCGTGGTGCCCGAGGAGGAGTCGCTGACGGATGCGCAGATAGCCGAGGCCGTTCAGCAGGCGCTGACCGGGCAGGAGCCGTAGCGCCGAGGTCACGCTGTTTGGCGGAACGAAGTCTCGTGAGGTCGAAAATGCCGACGATCAATCAATTGGTTCGCAAAGGCCGGGCGAAGCAGAAGGCCAAGAGGAAGAACGTCTCGCTGGAGGCGTGCCCGCAGAAGCGCGGCGTGTGCCTGCTGGTTAAGACCGTGACGCCGAAGAAGCCGAACTCCGCGCTTCGTAAGGTGGCGCGGGTGCGCCTGAGCAACGGCAAGGAAGTGACGGCGTACATCCCGGGCGTTGATCACAACCTCCAGGAGCACAGCATCGTTCTGGTCCGCGGCGGGCGCGTTCGCGACCTGCCCGGCGTGCGGTACCACATCGTCCGCGGTACGCTGGACTGCCTCGGGGTCGAGGCGCGGCGGCAGGGACGCAGCAAGTACGGGGCCAAGCGCCCCAAGTGAAGATGGTGACTGCGGGTCGCGGGAAACCGGCCCGCTGAGGAACTCACGCTCGGCCGGGGCCGAGAGTACTGGCGACGTGTAAATCGGGCCTCGGGGCCCCCAGGAAGGTTGAGAGAGAACCCATGGCGTACAAACGATGGACCGCCTCGGCGAAGCAGTTGGCGCCGGACCCGCGCTTCAACAGCAAGCTCGTTTCGAAATTCATCAACTGCATGATGCTGGACGGCAAGAAGGCCGTCATGCAGCGGGTGTTCTATGATTGCATGGATATCATTGGCGAGAAGATCAAAGACGCCGAGCCGCTCGAGGTCTTCGAGAAGGCCATGGACAACGTCAAGCCGCTGATCGAGGTCCGGTCGAAGCGCGTCGGCGGGGCGAACTACCAGGTGCCCATGCAGGTCAGCCGGAAGCGACAGCTCTCGCTGGCCATCCGGTGGCTTCGCGACGCCATTCGTTCGGGCAAGGGTCAGCCCACGGCGGTGCGGATGGCGAACGAATTGATGGCCGCCTACCGCGGCGAGGGCTCGGCGATGCAGACGCGCGAGAACGTGCACCGCATGGCCGAGGCGAACAAGGCCTTCGCGCACTTCGCGTGGTAGCGGTCGACGAATGAGTGTAGCGGCCGACAACGGCCGAGAAGAAAGCGGTGTTGGTTGAATCGTCCCGCCTCGGCGCCTGGCTTGGCCAGAGCGCCGGCCCGGGGCGATCCCGATGGGTTCGCCAACCCGGCGGCCACGTCGGGACTCAGAGAAGTCCTTCGGGACGCTTGGGATAAGACAACCGGGCCGGTCTGTCCTGGCCGGAGGCCCTGGCGGCCTTCGAGCCCAAGACCGGTGCCCGCCGTCCCCTCGGCGGGCGAGAGGCTTGCCCCTCTGTGTCGCATCGGGAACGCGGCTATCGCTGCGCGACCGGGGCGGTTCCGTGCAGAGAGGCGTTGTCCAGAGAGAGCATGGCCAAGGCGCTGGAAAACACGAGAAACATCGGCATCGCCGCCCACATCGATGCCGGAAAAACCACCGTCACCGAACGGGTCCTGTACTTCGCCGGGCGAACGTACAAGATCGGCGAGGTCCACGACGGCACTGCGGTCATGGACTATCTGACCGAAGAGCAGCAGCGCGGCATCACCATCACCTCCGCGGCCACCACGCTCGAGTGGCGCGAGCACACCGTCAACCTCATCGACACGCCCGGACACGTGGATTTCACCATCGAGGTGGAGCGGTCGCTTCGGGTGCTGGACGGCTGCGTGGCCGTGTTCTGCGCTGTCGGGGGAGTGGAAGCCCAGAGCGAGACCGTGTGGCACCAGGCGGACCGATACCGCGTTCCGCGGCTCTGCTTCGTGAACAAGATGGACCGCCTTGGCGCGGACTTCGACATGGTGGTGACGGAGCTGGGCTCGCGACTGCGGGCGAACCCGGCGCCGATCCAGATCCCCATGGGCGCCGGCGATGACTTCGTGGGGCAGATCGATCTGATTCGGCGGCGCGCGTGCTACTACGATCCGGCCGATATCGCGAACACGCTTCGCTTCGAGTCGGTCCCCGCCGAGTACGCTGATGAAGTCGAGCTGCGTCGGCACGATCTGATTGAGAAGGCGGCTGAGTGCGACGAGGCGCTGATGGACAAGTACGTCCACAATGCTGAGGTCGAGGAGGCCGACATTGCTCGGGCCGTGCGTCTGGGGACGCTGGCCAACCGGTTGCACCCCGTGCTGTGCGGTT
>Ga0272441_10001248_pt1 | contig 54494 bp, 46 predicted proteins | sample SSMProp6N_FD_193582 | JGI IMG/M metagenome (GOLD analysis project Ga0272441, IMG submission 193582) | Marine sediment archaeal communities from Little Sippewissett salt marsh, Falmouth, MA, United States - SSM-Prop-6N | ecosystem: Environmental > Aquatic > Marine > Wetlands > Sediment ...
ACCAGGTCTCCTGGATGGACTATATCCCGGAGACCACCTATCAAACGGATGCTTTCTCTTACAGCAGAAGCGATCTTCTTCTCGTCATTGCCTTCTGTCCTGACTATAGATACCCGACTCTTCAATATTGATCCCTCCAGGGGGCTGAATTTTTCCGGATCCAATCTTAACCCCAGAACAATTTTACAGACAAGAGTCGAAAAGGTACAAAAAAAGGCAGGAAGTACTTCCTGCCCAGAGTCTGTCCAGATTTTTCATCTATCCTGTTCTGAACCGATTTGCAATAGTTATTGCAGTTCCCCTTTTTCGTTCACATGAACATAATCGGGTATCTCTGGAGATAATTCCATTTCGCCGGTCATCTCCTCAAGGATCTGGACTGCCCTGGCCTTGAAGATGAAAACCGCCTCTCCTTCTTTCTCCAGTTCCAGCGCTTCGTAGGAACTTGCCGTTACTACTGCCTGCAATTCCAGCTTACCTTTTCTTCCGGTAAGCCATACAAGAGGGCCCCTGCGTTCGACCCTTAGTATCTGGACTTCCAACTGGTTCCTGGAGGATACCTCCATGGTTCCCCTGGCCACCATGATATCTTCTGGCCTGACAGAGAATAAAACCTGGTTATCCTTTTTCATTACTTTACCGGCGGAGTAGATGATCTCGCCCTGGCAGTTGAGGGTTGAATTACAGTTCCCGTCACATTCAATGACCTTTCCAACCAATACGTTCCTGGCGCCCACAAGCCCAGCCACATATCCCGGACGTGGACACTGAAAGACCTCTTCGGGAGTACCGAACTGCAGGAGGGAACCTTCATGGATAACCGCCACCCTGTCAGCAAGAGCCCAAACATCCTCGCTGTCATGAGTAACATGGAGGACAGTGATACCAAGATCCGTAACTATAGACTTCACCAGGCGTCTCATTCGCTCTCGAGATGCAAGGTCAAGGGCACTGAAGGCCTCATCCATAAGAAGGATCTCGGGGTTGGTTATCAAAGCCCTTGCCAGGGCAACCCTCTGTTGTTCTCCCCCAGACAATGTTGAAATATCCCTGTGCAGGAGGCCGTCAATATGGAGATTCCTGGAAATATGGAGGACCTTTTCCCTGATGTCTTCCTTAGCCAGGGGACCTCCTTTCAGGCCAAAGGCAATGTTCTGGAAAACATCAAGGTGGGGAAAAAGCATGTAATCCTGATAGACTATCCCCAGTCTTCTCTTTTCCGGAGGCCAATGGGTCACATCCATTCCACGAAGGAAGACCCTGCCTTTCTTCGGTATGAACCCTCCCATGATGGTCTCAAGCAATACGCTCTTCCCCGCACCTGAAGCCCCGAGCAGACAGCAGTACGAGCCTTCGGGGACTCCAAAGGAGACATCCTTGAGGGAGAACTCACCAAGGTCAACGGACAGACCTTTGACGGTCAGGATATCCATCAGAGCACAACCTCCCTGTTCAGTAATTCAAAGACGATAATGGCTCCCAGGGAAATGGTGATAAGTATTATCCCTGAAGTCATGGCCATGGCAAGGTTGCCGTAGGAAATATTCAGGTAAAGGGTAATGGGGAGGGTCTCTGTGTACATCCTCGTCCCGCCTGCGAGGATCAGGACAGTACCGAAACAGCCCATACACCTGGCAAAGGATATCACAGCTGCAGCGAAAAGCCCTCCCTTTGCCATGGGCACCGATACCCTGTAAAAGGCCTTCAGGTGATTGCATCCAAGACTTCTGGCCACCAGTTCGTATCTTGGGCTGATGCCCCGGAATGTACCGTAGACCACCCTTATCGCATAAGGTGCCGCTGTGAAAACCTGAGCTATCACAATAGCCCATTTACTGAAGACCACATGAATTCCCATCCCTTTCAGTAAATCCCCAAGGGGGCCATGACCCAGGAGAAGTAGAAGGCACAAACCCAGAACAAGTTCGGGAAAAGCCATGGGCAGATCGACAATGGTCCTCAGAAGATGGTGTCCCGGGAACTGGAAACGGGCAAGAACGTAACCCACAGATACAGCCAGGAGCATTACGAGGAAGACGGACAGCAAACTGGTCAAAAGAGATAACCTGACACTATAGATCATCTCTTCCGAGAGGGCACTCTCAATGACCTCGGATCTTTCAGGCATAAATACAAGAGAAAGGATTGACCAGATAAGGAGCCCTGAGAAGAGAACAGTTACTCCTCCCAGGGCTGCCTTGAAAATCCTGTTGCTCATGTTTAAAGGGGTTTCTCCAGCGGGAATCCCCATTTCTTCCAGATGGCCTTACCTTCTTCGGAAGTAATGAACTGAACGAATTTTTCAGCCATCTCCGGCTTTTGTGAATAGGAAACTACGGAAGCAGGGATGGTCTTGATGATATTCTTCGAGCTATCAATATGCACTATCTCCACCTTGCCCTTTGACTGAGCCCAGGTTGACTGATCTTCCCAGGCGATGGTGGCATCCACCTGCCCGGTAGCAGTGTAGATGAGAAGCTGGTTGGTCGTACTGGGTCTGGCAACCACGTTCTTTTCCACCGCTTCTTTAAGACCATTCTTGGCAAGCATCTGATCTCCCGTTTTCCCTATTGCTGCTGCCTTTGCATCCGCCAGGGCAAGTCTCAGTCCCTCTCGGGTCAGATCCTCAAGACAGGTGATGTTTCCAGGATTACCCTTCGGGGTGAGAATTACCGGGACATGGTAGCATATGGTAGCCATCCCCTTTTCCACTACCATCCCTTTTTTGAGGGCATCCTGGGTGTATTTATCCGCTCCCGGGATATAGACATCTCCATTCTCACGAGTGGCTATCATTCCAAAAAGCTCCCCGGAGCCTGCATAGATCATCCTGACCTGGCAGTCATACTTGTCCTGGAACATAACATACAGTTCATCCATGGGCTTCATGAGACCTGCACCACAATATACCAGGAGCGGTTCCCCTTCAGCACAAACAGCTGTCCCCACATGACTGGTCAACATAAAAAGAGCCATAAAAACTGCAAGTACAAAAATACCCACCTTCCGCATCTGAAACACACCTCCATAAAAATAACTCCTTCCGCACAGTGGAAGGAGTTATGGCAAAGACACACCTTTTTCCTCCTTTCCAAGCACGGGAGGCATTTCCGTTTCCAGAAACACCCTTGGCCTTTCTCCATAGGATCTATCCCTTAGGAGAAAAGGCTCGGAGAGTTTTATCGAAGTAATAATAATCGTTATCAATAGATTGTACAAGGGGAAAGTGAAAAAGAATCAACAAACTTGACAACCTTACGAAATACCCATACCATGGCCAGTAATTTTAACCAACCTGTTTAAGGAGGAGGATCAGCCTTGAAAGATAGAATGATAAACAGCTTTTGCTTTTTCATTTACATATATTTCTATTTCAAGTACGGGTCCCCTCCTGTTTGGCCGGCACATAGATCTTTCTGACCTTAAAACAGGAACCGGGACCCTAAGCACCATCAGGATCCCGGTTTTTTTGTATCCTGAACTTTTGCCCGGAAAGGAGGCTTCAGAAAAGGGCGGAGAACTCTACAAAACTTACAATCTATTACGAGAGGTGGACATATCATGTCGAATAAGGGAAATTTCTTTTCATGGTTCATGGATTCATCCTGGTTTAAAAAATATCTTCTTCCAGGTTTTATCGCACAGTCAGTGGTAGTAGCAGGAGGTTACGGCACCGGAAGAGAGCTGGTTGAGTATTTCGCCAACTACGGTCCCACGGGCGGACTTATGGGTATGATCATGGTTACAGTGGTCCTCTGGGCACTGGTCTTCGCCGTGAGCTACGAATTCGCAAGGACCTTCGAGGCTTATGACTACCGGTCGTTCTTCAAGGCCCTCCTTGGCCCGGGCTGGGTTCTTTACGAGATCTGCTATATCGTCCTTCTTCTTCTCGTCCTCGCAGTTGTGGCTGCCACATCAGGAGCTATCTTCCTGGAATCCTTCGGCCTCCCTTCCATGGCTGGAGCAGGATTGTTCCTTCTGGGGATCGCTCTGCTTACGTACTGGGGCACCAGAGTCCTGGAGATAGTAATGTCCTGGTGGTCTTATCTGCTTTATGCTGTATTTTTAGCATTCCTCCTTGTGGGGCTCAGCAAAGTTGGCGGTCAGATCTCCCAGAACCTTGCCATGGGAGAAGTTAAATCAGGATGGGCACTGGGAGGGCTCAAGTATGCCTTCTACAACCTCGGGACCTTCCCTGCAGTTCTGTTTGCACTTAACTACATCAGGAGCAGGAAAGAGGCCATCATCTCAGGGATATGCACAGCTGTGATAACCATGCTTCCGGGTCTTTTCATCTACCTGGTTACTCTCGGATTCTATCCTGACATACTGTCCACAGAGGTTCCCTCTTATTTCATTCTTAAAGAGATCAGCCCCTGGCTGCTTCCTATCTTCATGGTCGTCCTCTTCGGGACAATGATAGAAACAGGTGCAGGCTTCATCCACGCTGTGAATGAGAGGGTAAACAGCTGGATGCTCGACAGGGGAGGCAAAGGCATTTCCCGGGTACAACGAGGTCTTATGGGAGCTGGAATGGGTGCCATCGGCCTTGCCATCTCATCCTATGGACTCATTGGTCTTATCGCAAAAGGATACGGTACCATCAGCTGGGGCTTTTTCCTTCTCCATGGAGTAGCTCTTTTCACTCTGGGTATCTGGAAAATGGCAAAAAAGAAAAAAATGGATCTCTCCGCTGAAACCCAGGCTGCCGACTGACATTCCTGATATGACGATGCAATCATACTGAATATGTTGTAACAGTTACCTTAAGCATAAATAACCAAACCAGGGAACCCTTCAGAACTCAAGGGTTCCCTGGTCTTTGTTTTCAATCATGACTATAACGAGTCCTGAAATACTTACTCATCAAAGAACTCTTTCTACCATCTCTCTTCCCCTCAATGGGAAATGGTCTTTCCGGGTTTCCTCATCTATCCAAAGAGATTCCGATATGGCACACAGGATCATCTTAAAGGTTCAGTAAATCCTTCACTATCGGCATATCCTTATCACCCCGCCCTGAAAGATTTACAAGAAGGATATCTTCCTGGTCCATTTGGGGAAGTTTCTTCAGGGCATATGCAAGGGCATGGGAACTTTCCAGAGCAGGAATTATACCTTCTGTCCTTGAAAGCTTTACAAAGGCCGCAAGGGTTTCCTTATCTGTGACCTGGACATAGGTAGCTCTCCCCGTGTCCTTGAGATGGGCATGTTCCGGTCCCACGCCGGGATAGTCAAGACCTGAAGCTATGGAATAGACCTCCGCGGGTTCTCCCTCGCTATCGCTCAGCACATAGGTTCGAAAACCATGAATGATCCCCGGTTTACCGGCAACCAGGGTTGCAGCATGCTGTCCATACTCCAGGCTTCTTCCTCCTGGCTCCACACCTACTATCTCTACCTCCCTGTCTTCAAGAAAACCCGAGAAAAGACCGATTGCATTGCTTCCCCCACCCACACAGGCCGCTACTGTAGTCGGGAGACGCCCTTCCCTTTCAAGGATCTGGGCCCTGGCTTCCCTGCCTATAACACTCTGGAAATCCCGGACCATGGAAGGATAGGGATGAGGCCCCACAGCAGAACCAAGGAGATAGAAAGCATTGCTGTTCTGGATCCAGGCATCAAGGGCCGCATCAACTGCCTCCTTCAGGGTCCTCTGTCCAAATTTTACAGGTACAACTTCGGATCCCAGCACCTTCATTCTGTGGACATTTGGTTCCTGGCGATGAACATCCACTTCACCCATGTAGATGGTACATTTCATGCCCATAAGGGCCGCCACGGTGGCAGTGGCTGTTCCATGCATTCCTGCACCTGTCTCGGCAATCAGTTCTTTTTTGCCCATCGCTCTTGCCAGAAGGGCCTGCCCCAGAGCATTATTGATCTTGTGGGCACCCGTGTGATTCAGATCTTCCCTCTTCAGAAACAATCTCCCCCCTCCCATTTCCGCCGAAAGGTTCCTGCATTCCGTAATAGCTGAAGGCCTTCCCACGTATTCACTGAAAAGATCATCCAGTTCTTTCCTGAAACGCACATCCTCCCGGATCTCTTCATAGGCACTGGCAAGCTCCTGAAGTCTGCCCTGGATACCCTCAGGCACGAAAGAACCACCGTATTCTCCAAAAAATCCTTTCTGTAACTCTGTTCCTGTCGTCATGAATCCCATCTCCTCTTCAAGGGTTTTGATATACAAAAAGGGCCGCTTCACTGATATTGTGAATGCGGCCCTTGATAAACGGATAAAAAAGGCCGCGGCAAGCTTGAAAAGCCACCGCGGCCTGTTTATTTCAAAACAGGTGGAATGCGGTGGACCTTAGGTCCACCACCAGTTACTGTTCAAATTAAAAGTTCCCGGAGTACAAACATGATCTTTCATGGAAAATACGAACCATCCCTCAGTAAAAATTGCATGAACTATAATACAATTTCCAGCTCCTGTCAAGAAGGCTTCCCTGACAAAACAGCGAAAGGTCTTCTTGGAAAGGCCTGGAAAACCTCTACCGGAAGGATTTAAACATCATTGATCACAGGCTTTCTTCAGGACCTCTCGAATAGCCCTGGCAGAAAGTCTTATATCTTCATCAGTAGTTGACCAGTTGGACACGGATATCCTCATGACCGACATACCCTTCCACGACGAACCCCCTGCCCAGCAGGTCCCCTCTTCCTGGATCATCCTTGTGACCTTCCTGGTAAAACTGTCCGCATCCCGGGTTCCCCCGGAGATGAACCTTACCAGTACCTGGTTGAGTACCACCTCATTGAGGATCTCTATAGCGGGATCCTCTTCAAGAAGTTCCGCCATCATACGAGCCTGTCGGCAGTTATTCTCCACCAGCTGCCTTAAGCCTTCTCTACCAAGAGATTTTATGCAGGCATAAAGAGCAAAGCCCCTGGCTCTCCTGGAAGATTCCGGGACCCAGTGGGATGGATCTCTGATCTCTTCTCCCCCAGCTATGTAATAGGGTCCTTTCAGGGCCATGGAAGCCCTGTGGGCAGCCTCGTGCCGAACTATGGCAATACCCGAGTCATAGGGAACATTAAGCCATTTATGGGCATCCGTCGCCCATGAATCTGCCAGCTCCATTCCGGCGGTCTCCTCTGAAAGGTCAGGGGACAATCGCGCCCAAAGACCAAAAGCCCCGTCAAGATGGACCCATGCTCCATGCTCTGTTGCTTTGGGAATAATAATATTGAATGGATCGAAGCCCCCTGTATTGACATTCCCGGCCTGAACGCAGAGTATCCTGGGACCGCTGCACTCCTCAAGAGCCCCTTCCACCTCGGAGGGGATCATCCTTCCCTGGCTGTCCGCCGGTATTATCCTGATATAATCCGTTCCCATCCCGAGCATCCGCAGGGCCGTGAAAACGGTAGCGTGGGCTTCCTCTCCCACAAGGATGGTCACCGGTGGAGCTCCGAAAAGTCCCCGCTGCTCTACATTCCATCCCACCTGCCTTAGCACTTCATGCCTGGCAGCGGCAAGACAGGTAAAGTTGGCCATCTGGCAACCGGTGACGAAACCGAGGGTAGCTTTTCCGGGTAAGTCGAGGAGATCCAGGATCCATGATGAAACCACTTCCTCCACCACTCCAGCTGCAGGGGAAGAAGAAGAGAACATGCCATTCTGGTCCCACATTGATGTAAGCATATCAGCACCAAGGCTCGCAGGGACCGATCCACCAGTCACAAAACCGAAATACCTTGGTCCGGCACAGGCTATCAGCCCACTGTCCAGCCTGTCTTTCATTTCATCCAGAACCTGAATGGGATCCTGTCCTTCCCGGGGCGTATCTTCATAAAGGATAGACCTCAATTGTTCCACCGATGCTGTAGCCCCCACGTGTCTTTTTTCAAGGGAGACAAGAAATTCAAGAGCCTTCTCTGAAACATTTCCCAGCAGTTTTCTGTAATCCATTTTCATACACTCCTCAAGATAAGGATCATCCAGATGCCTTCAACAATTTTTACTCGTCATATCCCCTGTTTTTACTTCCCCAGATTTTCTCAGATCGGCTTCCAAGAAACCAGAAAGACAACGCAAGGATACCGAAAAAAACTGCCTTGTGCATACTATCCCAAAAATATTCAAACAGGCGGGTATACAGATTGATGAGAAGAAAAGTTATCCCGAATCCCCTGGATATTCGGTCATCCCATCTTAGACCATGCCATATGGCCAGTATCGACACGCCACCAAAAAGGACAGACCAGGCTGCAAGCTCCGAATGGGTTGCTTGTCTCCATACATGAATATCGCCGTAATTACCGAAAATGGACATTATCCAGAGAGCCATGAAAAGGTAGAAATAACCCATTACTCTTGTGGGGGTTGAAAACAGCAGTATTTTTCTACCCAGATCCGAGTGTTCTCTTTCTCCCTCCAGTGTCATCAGAAAACCTGCCGCTGCAAGAAGGGCTCCGAATAACACGAAGCGCATCGGGTAATTCATACCAAAATAGTAGGCACCCCAGCCAGAGATATAACCTGTTTCTGCCCCAAACCATGCTCCAAGGGAAATGATCGAAAAGATCCATACCTGCCTTGAAGAAAAGGTGAATCCGATAACTCCATAAAGAACTGCAGCCAGGAGTAACAGTAGTGAAAAGTGGCCGCTTTTGTTCCCAAGGGCAGTCCCGAGATACAGAATTCCTCCTGCAAGAGAAAGGACCCCAAGGAAGATCAGGGCTTCATTGCTGAATACTTTCAGGGGTTTATGTTCCCTTCTTCTGAAAGCCCATACAAAGAATATCAACGAAAGGGCGGAGAAGAAAATACATTTAACCAGGTCAGGAGCCGTGAACAACCTGGACAGAAACAGAATAAAGGAGTCATCTGTAAATATGCTCACCACAGCAATCACAATGGAAATCAGGGCAAGGAGGAATGAATATACAGCCATTTTCCTCCAGTCAAAAGGTAGAACTTGAATGGAAGACGAAAGTTTATCCCTTGAATCTTCATCCAGAATCCTTTCCTTCTCCCATTCTTCCAGAGCCTCCCTCAATATTTTGGCCTTACGCTTTGTTGTCTTCACTCAGGACACCTCCCGACAGTGTTTCGGCTGATTTTGCATAAGTATAACAGCCTGCAGATAAAGAAGGTTTTACCCTCATTTACAGAAATATCTTGACAATTACTCTCTTTTCCGGATAATTGTGGCGTAACCGTGAAGGGATTACACCAGGTGGCGCCCCTCTATGGGCGGCACTTTTTTTGTGGTTCCTTACTTTTGAGGAGGATCAATTCAACGTAATGACAGAAATATTATTCGAGAAATACCAGCTTAGAACTGAACTGCAGGAAACTCTGGAAACCAAGGGGTTTCTAAGTCCAACCCCGGTCCAGGAAAAGGTCCTTGAACAGGAAAACCTTGATACAGATCTTATCGTCAGGGCAAAGACCGGCTCAGGTAAGACACTGGCCTTCCTTCTGCCTCTTTTCAATGAAGACCGGATGAAGAACGGCTCTCCAAAGATCCTGGTTCTTTCCCCTACCAGGGAACTGGCCCTCCAGATAGCCCGGGAAGCCGACTGGCTTGGGAGGAATATGCACCTCAGAATAGCAAGCCTTGTGGGTGGAACAGACATATCAGTCCAGATCAAGGATCTTCGAAGAGGTGCCTCAGTAGTCGTGGGAACCCCCGGAAGGACCCTTGATCATCTGAGAAGGGGGACCCTTAAACTTGAGGACGTCCATACAGTGGTCCTGGATGAAGGGGATCACATGCTTGATATGGGCTTCCGGGAGGAGCTTGAAGGGATCCTCGATTCCGCGTCCCAGAGAGAAAAGACATGGCTTTTTTCAGCCACCATGCCGGCAGAGGTAGTGAGACTTTCTAAAAGATATCTCAAGGAACCCAGGACCATCAGCCTGGTGGATGAAGGAGAACAACATTCCGAAATAGCCCACAAGGTCTACATGGTGCCCCGTCACGGGAAACTGGATGGCCTGGTGAATGTCCTTCTCTGGGAAGATTCTTCCAGGGGACTGGTCTTCTGTCATACCAGGGCAGAAACCCTGGAGGTCACGGAAAGATTACAGCAGGAAGGCTTCAAGGTCTGCTGTATCAATGGGGATTTCAGCCAGAGGGAGCGAAACCAGTCCCTGGCATCCTTTAAATCGGGGCGCGTATCCCTTCTGGTAGCTACCAATGTTGCCGCCAGAGGAATCGACGTACCTGGTGTCAAACATGTATTCCAGTTCGGCCTTCCCGACGACCTTGACACCTTTATCCACAGAAGCGGCAGAACAGGAAGAGCTGGTAACAAGGGCAGGAACATCCTGATCATGAACCTGAGGGAGACTTCCCGCTTCAAACCCATGCTTCGTGGAACCAGGATCGATATTGAGTGGCTTTCCGTACCTGACGGTGATGAGATAAAAGCCAGGAACAGGTCTAAATATGAAGAAAAACTTCTGAATTCTGACCTGCCTGAGAAAAAGGATATCCACGCCTGGGCAGAGAAGATCCTTGTGGAAAATGACCCGGTCCATCTGGTGACCCGCCTTCTTCAGATGGCGGACAGGAAGATCCCGGGTGGCTATGACATTAAAAAGGAACTGGAAAAAGAGCTTTCAAAAAACAAACCAGGGGATTCAAGGGACCAGAGAACCCCTTCAAGGGAAAAGACAGGGAAAAGGGATCGAAAATCCAGGGAAAGAGGCACTACTGTCCAACTCCAGATGATGAACACTAAGGGCTGGAACGTAGGGAGAGTTCTTAGAAGCTTTTGTTCATCCCTCAACGTGGACAGGAAAGAAATTGCCCAGATAACCCTGTTGGAGGACTCGGTAAAGGTGGAGCTGTTGGGACCTGCCCTCGAGAGATACCGCCTTGACCCTTCCAGCCTTGAAAGATGGGGGCTCCGCTCCATGGAAAAAGTGCAGGGAAAGAACGATAACAGGAGTGGCAGGTCACACCGTCCACCCAGGGAGAAGAAACGTTCAAGGATCCATACAAGATAGATTTTTCTAAAGGGGGACTCGAGAGTTCCCCTTGATTGTTCCCCTGGTACTTAAGGAAACCATCAGAATATCCACCTGTGTTCGAGGAAACCCATGGAAAGGGCCCAGGCCCCAAGACCCACCTTGATCCCTATAAGGACATTGAGAAAGGGTATCCAGCCCCCACTGAGAACTGTACCGTACAACCCTTTTGGCAGGTACAACCCGGCACAAGTGAAGGCGGATATAAGGATTATAAGCAACCAGGCAGATTTTTCGATCTTTTCGGGATCATGGCTGGATAAATAACCTGTCAGCCTGTTCTTTTCATCAAGAAGCGACTGGATCACCATGGAGGTAGCAAGAGCGACACCGGCAGCAAATCCTCCCCCTGGTGAAAGATGACCCACCAGGACCAGGGCACATCCAAAGACAAAGGAAAGAAAGGCCGCACCCTTCAACATCATGATCATGGGGGCATCGGCATTTATCTTTTTATCCAGCCTGTATTTCCCTCGCCACCCAAGAAAGAAAAGAGCCCCTGAGATGGCCACCGAAAACACCGTTACCTCAAATACAGTGTCATAAAGCCGATTCTGAAGATATATACCTGATACAGCATTGGGTACTCCTGTTTCCAGGCTTATCCGGTAAGCCTGGAAAAGGTCTCCCTGTTCACCCCATTTAGAGAGGGATAAAAAGATAAAAAGGAGTATTATCAGTACAAGATACAGATATTTGAAAGATCTCATTCCCTATTCCCCCAGGTATTTCTGTCTGAGCCTGATCACTTCTTTCCTGCCCTCATTCTCCATGAAGGCTGATACCATTTCCTGGAGATCGTGTGCGTCTTCAGAGACCAGGACAGAATAACTGGCATCAGATACCTTCCACCCATCTGGAATTTCCCCCGGGGACCCTTCTTCTGCGGTCCTGGCCCTGAGGATATCCACCCATTGTCCCTTTTCCCCGGCCATGACCCTTGTCTCCACCACCGGTAGAGCAGTACAGCTTTCCCTGCAGTCGAAGATATCCACGAAAGAACCGATCGCCAGGTCCATAACTCCATTCTGAAGTTCATCCAGCAGTTCTTCCCGGCTCGAAAAAGGGATGAACCTCGGTGTCAACCCGACCGAAGTGCCGAATGCCCTGAGGAGTTCCACCATATATCCTTCAAGTTCTTCCCGTTTCTGCTGGATCAGGGGAGGGAGCTCCACGTACCCTACCCTGAATTCTCCTGCGGACACAAATACAACTACGTAAAGCAATGTGACAAGGAGAGCACCCATAAGGGCCTCTGTGATCGCCACGTCAGGAGCACCAAGAAGGGCATAGGTTACAGCAGCAAGGATCCCGAGCATCCCTCTCCCTATGATCGCATGGAGAAGGTGTTTCTCTCTAAGTATGAGAAAGGCCATGACCGGAAGGGACATTATGAATATGACAAGGAGTGCATCTTTCATGGCCGGATCAATCCCTCCTTCCCTGCAGCCTGGAACATCCCCTGGCAATGACATAGGTCACCAGGGGACCCCATATCAGGAGAGCCAGCGCAGCGACCCCAAGGGGGATAACATGCCGGGGATGCCTGAAACAGAGACCTAGAACCACCAGGAAGGCCCCAAGAGTATCCGAGACCCCCAGAGGGTGCAACAGGGTATGAATAACTATAGGTTTCAGAAGCCATAGGGTTCCCCACACCATCAGGATCATGCCTGTCACTAACAGAAAATCACTCAGGAAGATCATTCACAGGCCCCCTCTCAAGGAAAATGGCGAGGATCATCACTCCCACCCCTCCGAGGACCAGGATGGCAAGTCCCACAGATATCAGCACCGGGCTGCTTTCCGCAAAGCTCCAGAGCAGTATCAGCAATCCCCCTTTTATGGAGAGGGAACATAAGGAGACCAACTTCATCCAGGACCCTTTGGACTGGGCATATATCCACAGTGTGAGAAGGATCAGGATCATAAGGACCCAAAGACATATATCTATCATTTCTTATCCTCCTCAAATTTATGGATGAGCATCTCGTCAGTATGATCAACATTCACAGAAACAGTTCTTGGGGTCAGGGTCACGAGAAAAACTTCCAGGAAAATTTTCCAGGGAGTAGCATCCTGTATTCTTTCTGTAAAATATCCTTCCCTGTAGGAACTGCTGAATACAAGCTTCAGAGATTCCAGATAGGCTTTGCAGAGCACTTTGATGGTCCTGAAAGTAAAGGAAACGGTTTTGACCCACCCGCTCCCCATCAGGAAGATATGATCCAGGAAAAGGCTTACAAGAAGCCCCAGGATGAGGCACGATCCTTCATATAAGCCTGTGACGGCAGTCCAGAGGAAGAAGCCTAAAACAAAAAAGGGAGTCATAGGGCGAACACCCCCCATATGAGCAGGCAGAAAAGAACAGTAAGACCCATAATGTGATCTATCTCCTCCGGCCAGTAAGGCAGAACCGGAAAGGACCTTTTCCTTAAGAGAAGGTAAAGGGAAAAACCCGAAAAGATGAGAAAAAGGGATGACCACACCTGGAATATTCCGTAAGAACCCGCTCGAGCTCCACCAGCCAATAGAGCCACAAAAAGGATAAGGTGGGAAAGACCAGATCCTTTAATGAGTTTACCCTTCTTGAGGGGGGGTATGAGCATGAGCTTGGAATAATAGACTGCTGTACCCAGGGAAGCAAGATAAAGCAGGATAAGCCTCCAGTCTTCCAGGTATGACATGGCAAGCCCCTTTGCAATGTAGAGGGCAGAGCCTGGAATTCCGGCTATCACAAGGGCTCCGAAGACCATTGGGAGCCATGAAGATAACTCCACGCCCTTCTTCTGAAGATATTCAATGGACCTGCCTGGCATATTCCCGGCGGATAGGAAAAGCCATGCCTTGGCAATACCATGGGAAGCAGCGTAAAAAGGACCCAGGGCCGGTACGGAAATAGCAAATCCCACCTGAGAAAGAGTGCTGTAAGCCAGCATTTTCTTGAGATCCTTCTCTGCCATGGCATACAATACACCCCATATCGCCGCAACAGGGCCGATGAAAGAGAGAAAGCCATGGGCAAGGGGAGAAACGGAGGCTATCCGGAACATGGGAGCCAGGCCAACCTTCGTGATAACTCCCGATAAAAGGGCAGACACTTCTGCATCTGCCTCCCCGTAAGCCTCGGGAATCCATAATCCCATTGCCAGTATTCCCCCCTTCACAGAAAGGCCTGTCAATAACAGGGCTACTGCAACAGGGGGAACATTTCCGATAGAATTGATGGAAAATGAGCCGGTATGGGTATATACCTGGAGACAGCCAAGTAGATAAAGGATCATGCCGAAATTAGCTGTTACCAGGTATTTCACTGCAGACCATACCTGTCGCGGCTTTCTCCCCATTCTGATAAGGAGAAATCCGAGTATTCCTGCCAGGTCCACACACACAAAAATGTTGAACAGGTCGTTACTTATAAAAACCGCATTTGCAGTACCGTGAAGTATTGATATCAGAGCCATGGTCAGAGGTGGGAAAGACCTGTCCGCCATGGAAAGGGAAACCGATAGAAAAACTATCCCGTTCATCAGTGTAAGGATAAGACCTGAAGGGTCAAATACTATTTCAACACCGAAGGAACCTGAAAATAGTAATACATCCTCGAATCCCGTGAATATCATGTATCCTGAAATTATGGAATTCACAAGGAACAGGAAAGGCAGCAACTTCCGGCCTCTTTCCGGAAAGGCGAAGAGAAGGCCTCCTCCTGAAAGGGGAAGGAACACAAAAAGGAAGATAAGTACCACAGGAATGTTCATAATACCCAGACTCCCTTCAGCGGTGCCATTTCTTCTGGATCCTTTCGGTATCGAGGGTATGGAAATACCTGGAGAGATCCATCACGTAGACCACAAGAAGAGAGAGAATGGAAAATCCGATCACTATGGCCGTTACGATAACAGCCTGGGGTACAGGGTCAGCAGAAACCAGTGGAATTGACAGGTCAGCAGTCAATGGTGCCTTTCCTCTTTTCCATGCGGCCAGGACGAAAAGGCTTATGACACCGGTGTTCATTATATCCATGGCAATTATCTTCATTATGAGGTTACGCTTCAACAGCAACCCTGCAAGGCCAACAGTCACAAGCCCAAGAAGAATTATCCTGAGAAGAGTCAAAAGCAGCATTGGATCCCTCCCATTATTTGTATATTAGGATCTCGTAACAATTAATCATTAGTTTAGACTGTTGAAATATGGATTGCAAACCATTTGAGGGGGCAGAAGGCGGGGATACCGGGAGTGGGATTCTCGTATTTCAGTCCATATGACTCAGGCTTCATGATCATGGACTTGTTTTCACAACCTTTAGGTAGTATCATTCCTACTTTGTGTGGGAACTTCTCTCCACCGATACTGTTTCAAGGCCAGGGAGCTGAAATATATGTATGAAGTCTCTAAAATAAGGAACCTCGCCATCATAGCCCATATAGACCACGGCAAGACAACCCTCATAGATTCCATTTTCAGGGCAGCAAATGTTTTCCGTGAAAATGCCCACGTGGAAGAACGGGTAATGGACAACAATGAGCTGGAACGGGAGAGAGGTATCACCATCCGCTCAAAGCACTGCACGGTAGAATGGAAGGGATATCTTATCAACCTTGTAGATACCCCCGGGCACGCTGATTTCTCCGGCGAGGTCGAAAGGGTCCTGTCCACAGTGGATTCTGTCCTTCTTCTGGTGGACGCAAATGAAGGTCCCATGCCTCAGACCCGATACGTTCTGAAACATGCCCTTGAAATGGGGCTTAAACCACTGGTTTTCATAAATAAGGCAGACCGGCCAAACGCAGACCCTGATGATGCCCTGAACAAGACCTTTGACCTTTTCGTTGAACTCGGAGCCACGGATGAACAGACCGATTTTCCTGTGATCTACGGTTCAGGCCTGCTGGGTTGGGCAGTTAATGACCTGGGGTCAGATCCAAAAGATGGAATGGGAGCCTTGTTCCAGATGATAATCGACCATGTACCGGCCCCTGAGGCACAATTGGCAGCCCCCTTCATGATGCAGGTTACCACCCTTGCATGGAACGAATACACAGGAAGGATAGGATGCGGAAAGATACTCCAGGGAACCCTGGAGAAAGGCCAGGATTTTCTCAGGACCTCGGTAAGATGGCTGAATCCTGATAAACAGGACGATGAATGGGAAGTATCAGGACAATTCCTTGAGAGAGCCGCCCAGATATGGGTAACCAGAGGACTGGATAGAGTCGAAGTAGAAAAGGCCCATGCCGGTGATATTATCTGGATAGCTGGGCCAAAGGAGATCAATATTGGAGATACCTTCACGGATCCCGATCTTGAAGATAAAGCCCTTCCTCCGCTGACCATCGAGGAACCAACTGTTTCCATGTTCTTCCTTGTCAACAATGGACCCTTTTCGGGACAGGAGGGACAGGCCATCACGCTCCGACAGCTGAAAGCAAGGATCGAAAGGGAAATGCAGGTGAATGTGGCACTTCACATGGAAGATCTCGGCAGGCCTGATGGTGTAAAGGTTTCCGGAAGGGGAGAACTTCATCTTGCCATTCTGATCGAAGAGATGCGCAGGGAAGGAATGGAGTTCTGTGTCTCCAAGCCGGAAGTGATCACTGAACGTCTCAACGGTAAACTCTATGAACCTATGGAAGAAGTTACCATAGATGTACCTGAAGAGTTCCAGGGAGTGGTCTTCGAAAAACTCTCCCGCAGGAAAGGCCGAATGGTCAACATGGTAAACCTGAACACCGGGCTTCTAAGGCTTGAATTCAGGGTACCTACCAGGGGACTCATCGGGTACAGGGGAGAGTTTCTCACCGATACGAGGGGCCTGGGTATCATGTCCTCCTGTTTTAACGGTTATGGTCCCTGGTGTGGAGAGTTCAACTCCAGGAACAGGGGATCCATGATAAGCCTCGAAACAGGTGAAGCCACCGGCTACCAGCTTGAGAACCTCCAGCAGAGAGGGACCCTTTTCCTCAAACCCATGGACAGGGTATATGAGGGAATGATCGTGGGGGAACATGCAAGACCCGGAGATATGATATGCAATCCCACGAAGAAAAAACAGACCACCAACCACAGGGCTTCCACCAAGGATCTGGGCATCAAGCTTGACGTACCCAGGATCATGACCCTGGAGAAAGCCCTTGAGTGGATAGAAAAAGACGAACTCGTCGAGGTCACCCCGAAATCCATCAGGATAAGAAAGGCCATGCTCAACGATGGCGAAAGGAAGAAAGCTGCTTCCAGGGCACAATAACAGGTAAGTGCAGCTCTTCAATTCCAGAATTTCACACATTTCAACAAGCCGGGGGCCTCTCCGGCTTGTTCTTCTACTGTGACCCTGGTTCCTGAGGATCCAACATGAAGTTCTCTCCCTCTCCCCCTTTATCTGAAAAGTTCTCTGCTGAAATATATCCCGGGAAACAGGGCCTGTTGAGAGGAAAGTCCTCCCTTAGATTAAGTTAATATAGTAAAATGAGTTCTAATGATAGCGTTAATAGGAGAAAGGAGCATATCCCATGGAAAGAATCTATCTGGATAACAATGCTACAACCATTGTGGACCCTCAGGTCAAGGATGCCATGGACCCTTTCTACTGCCAGATGTACGGGAACCCCAATTCCCTGCACGACTTCGGCACAGAGGTCCATCCATACATGAGGATAGCCTTTGACAGGTTATATTCAGGGATCAATGCCAGGGACGAAGATGACATCCTCATAACCAGCTGTGCGACAGAAAGTAACAATACAGTGATAAAGGGCGTTTATTACAACCTCATCAAACCAGGGAAAAAGACCCAGGTGATAACTACACAGGTTGAACATCCCTGCGTGGCCAATTCCTGCATGTTTCTTGAGAGCCTGGGAGTGGATGTTATCTACCTGCCGGTAAATGAGGATGGTATCGTTGACGGTAAAATACTCAGGCAGTATATCGATCCGGACAAGACGGCCCTGGTTTCCATTATGTGGGCCAATAACGAGACAGGGCTCATCTTTCCTGTAAAGGAACTCTGCCAGGTGGCCCACGAAATGGGGGCTCTGTTCCATACCGATGCAGTGCAGGCAATTGGGAAAATTCCGGTAGACGTTCAGGATACAGAAGTGGACTATCTGAGTTTCAGCGGCCACAAATTCCACGCCCGCAAAGGTATTGGAGGACTCTACATAAGGAAAGGCAGGGATCTGCCACCTCTTCTTCATGGAGGAGAACAGATGGCAGGCAAGAGAGCAGGGACTGTTGATGTCCCTGGTCTTGTGGGTATGGGACTTGCAATGGAACTGGCAGTATCAGGTCTCGAGTATGAAGCAACAGAGGTAAGAAGATTACGGGACATGCTGGAGGATGTCATTCTTGCCATTCCCGATACCCTTGTGGTTGGCAATAGGGAGATCAGGACCCCCAACACTATCCTCGCCAGCATCAAGGGAGTCGAAGGAGAAGCCCTGATCTGGGAACTGAACAGGAACGGGATAGCAGCATCAACGGGAAGCGCCTGTGCTTCGGAATCCCTTGAGCCCAACCCCACTTTCGTAGCCATGTGTATTGATGACCAGCTTGCCCACACTGGCATAAGGCTGAGCCTTTCCAGATTCACCACTGAAGGTGAGATCCTCAGGACCATGGAGGTCCTCAAGGCATCCATCGAAAGGATAAGAAACATATCTTCAAGATGATCAGTATCAGATCGAATCGGGAAGAAGGTGACCATGGATGGCAAAAAATGATCTCGTAGGGGGTTCCCTCTGGGAACAGTATTCTAAGAAGGTAACAGATAGAGTGATCAACCCCTCCTACATGGGAGAACTGACCGAGGAAGAAGCACAAGAAAAAGGAGCCCGGCTGGTTATAGCTGACTGGGGCGCCGAAGTCTGCGGTGATGCCGTTCGCCTCTACTGGATAGTGGATCCGTACACAGACATTATCCTTGATGCCAGGTTCAAGACCTTCGGATGCGGTACCGCCATTGCTTCCAGTGATGTCATGGCTGAACTTTGCATCGGCAAGACCGTGGACCAGGTCCTGGAGATAACCAACCTGGACGTGGAGAGAGAACTGAGAGATCAGGAGGACAAACCGGCAATACCTCCTCAGAAAATGCACTGCAGTGTTATGGCCTATGATGTCCTTAAGAAGGCCGCCTCGATCTATAAGGGTGTGGACATTAGCCAGCTTGAGGAGGAAGACATAGTCTGCCAGTGTGCCAGGGTCAGCCTTAAGACCATAAGAGATGTGATCAGGCTGAACGACCTGAAAACAGTGGATGAGATAATCCAGTACACCAAGGCGGGGGCTTTCTGCAAATCCTGCATACGCCCCGGAGGGCATGAACCTCGGAAATACTACCTTGAAAACATCCTCAGGGAAGTGAGGCTGGAGATGGACAAGGAAGACCTTTCTCACCACCTCCAGGAGAGGGATTTCCCCTCCATGACCCTGATACAGAAACACAGGGCTGTGGAAAAAGTCCTTGATGAAGAGGTAAGACCCATACTGATAATGGATGGCGGGAACGTGGAAGTCCTGGACATGAAGGAACATGATGGTGCCACTGAAGTATTCCTATCCTACATGGGGGCCTGTGCAGGCTGCCCCAGCGGACAGACCTTCACTTTGCAGAAGATCGAAGATTCTCTCAGGGAAAAGCTTCACAGGGACATCATGATAACCATAGTATGATGTTCGGGAAAATATGTTTTGGGGAAAGAAACACTTAAGTATCACAAAGGCATGGAACAGGGTCCATGCCTTTTCTATTGTCCAGGTTTCCGTTATATTACATTTAGCCTCCACCACGGAGAAATTTCATCCAGAAAGCCGAAAGGAAGGATTCCCACTTATCCTCCTCAACGGAAAAGGAGATCTTCACGGAAGGAAGCTCCACAGCACCCAGGCGGATGCTTTCCTGTGGACCTATCTTCACTTCCCAGAAAGGACCTCCCAATCTTGCGTTACCCAGATCCTCTCCTCCCAGGGAAAGGAAATAATTTACAAATTCCTGCCTTCTTGTGCCTCTCATTTCCATGGTTCTTATTCTTCTCACTTACCCGTGCTCCTGTTCCTGAATTTTGAAATGAAAAGAGGGAAACCTAAAGAACCTGTAGATGCAAGAAAAATGATGACCCCTACCATCAAGTAGTTGAACCTGAGAGAGGTATTCCCGAAAAGGTTTCCGAGGGTAGCAATAAAAATGGGGGAAAGAAACTGGCCAAGGTAGATCATGGCACTAAGGGTAGCCGTTACCTTGACAGATCTGGTCCGATCGATACCTGAAGTGGCTTTTAGAAAGACCAGGGGGTAAAGAGACCTGTTGGCAAACCCCACGCAGGCGTTGCCGGCAAAAACCATAAACAGGTAACGGGAGAAATGCAGCAGGAAGAATCCTGTGCTCATAAGGGCCAGCATTACAGGCACATGCAAAATCCCCATGATCTTTCGGACTTTCTGGAACTTCATTCCGGAAATGAAACCAGCCAGCGTGGAAAAGGCAATTGCCAAACCTGCCATAGCCGGACTTCCGAGAGCGTTTTCCTTAATGAACATGGCTATGCTTAGGGGAAGGATATAAAAACTCAGGTTAAGGAGGAACATGCCCAGGGCAAGCCAGTAGACCCGGGCCGGAAGCCTTACCTTCATCCCTGGTTCCTCGTATTCCGGAGGTTCCGGCAGGTATCTGTAGTTCATAAGAAAAACCGGAAGGGCAAAAGCGTAGATCATAAAAGGCAGCCTCCAGCTGATGGAGGCAAGTATTCCCGAGGACAGAAGAGCCACCATTCCTCCGATCATGTTGGAAGAACTGGAAAGTCCCATAAGCCGGGCCCTTTCTTCTCCCTCAAAAAGATCTGAGATAAGGGCTGTGGAAAAGGGCATTACCATACCCACTCCCAGACCGAGGAGCGCTCTGAAAAAGAGGAGCATATAGATGCTGTTCGCCAGGCATCCTCCTGCTCCACCTGCAGTATAGATCAGCAGACCCGAGAGAAGAACTCTTTTCTTGGGAAAATGAAGGGTCAGAAAGTGAGTTAAAGCAAGAGATGGAATGATCACCAGTGCAGGAAGAGATACTACCATCTGAACCAGAAGACGGTCGGCGTAAGAGAAATATTCGGCGATCTCTCCCAGGGCGGGAGAAACAGCTCCTCCCGCCATTATCGTAAGCAAAGAAAGGGAAAGTACTGTGAGCTCGAGTGTTTTTTTCATGGCACCTTCTCCTGTTTCAATATCTCCTTAAGGGAAAAAGGACACCCTATTATCCATGAAAAGAAGCTGAAGTAACAGTTTATTACCTGAAAGCCCGATCTGATTTCATACTCATGACCTTCCCTGATGCTCTCAAAATCCTCTTTCTGTCCAGATAAGATCAGCGATCTGTTCTTTTATCCTTCTGGAGTGACAGGGCAGCGGCTTCGGCAATATTCCTTATTAGATCCCATTCTGCCTTCAACTGATCCATGGTGGATTCCCAGAAATTAACTTCTGGATCTATGAGGGAAGGGGTTCCCCGCTCCACTTTCTCGTAAATCGAGTAAAGCCGGTCTACGCAACTGGAAAGGGTTAATCTTTCAGCTGTTTTCCTTGCCTTGTTCCTGTAAACATGAAGATCTCTCTCTTCAAGAAGAAAGATATCCTCAAGGGCCCTGGAAAAAAATTCCGTCGATTCCTGCCACAGCAATTTGCCATTCTCCCCGTCCCTTACCACCTCCCGAACTCCCGGGCCATCGAGGGCTACCACAGGCAGACTTGTGGACATAGCCTCAGCAAGGACCATACCCTGGGTTTCACTCCTTGAGGTAAAGACAAATAGATCCATGGCATGATAGGCATTCACCAGTTCCTCTTTCTCAAGGGTGCCAGGCATATAGAGCCGTTTTTCCATTCCATCCTTTACAAAAACTTCCCTTATCCTTCCACTTGATGGACCGCTGCCAACCACCAGGAAACAGCTGTCCTTTCTACGGTTCATGAATTCAGCTACCGACCTGGCGAGAAAATCCAGATTCTTTTCAGGGGCCAGCCTGCCCACATGACCAACTACAAAAGCCCTTTCAGGAATTCCGAGCCTTTTTCGAAATTTTCCGCCCTGCCCTCTTTCAAACTGCTCTATCCTTATCCCGGTAGGAATACTTGTTATTTCTGTAGTTACACCCCTTTGCTTAAGGACCTCCATGATACTCTCACTTGGAGCTATGACGTGATCGCAAAGATTGCAGTAACCTTTTGCAAGCTGTAGAACAAACTGTTTCATTCTCGGGGAATCTCCAGGTACATAGTGAGTGTACTGTTCATAATTGGTGTGATAGGTGAAGATCAGAGGAATTTCCCTCTGGGTAGCCACTCTGACTGCAGTACTCCCGAGAAGAAAGGGATGATGGGCATGAACAATTTCCGGGCTGAACCTGTCGAGGTGTTTTTTCAAGAAACCTAAAACAGGAACTTTCACTGAAAAGTCACTCCCGTTAAAATGCTGGATCGCCGGTATTCGAACCACATTGTCTTCCAGTAAAGGCATGCCTTCAAACTCGGGTGCTACTACCAGGACCCTGTGTCCCCTGGAACGCAATTCACCTGAGGTCCACTCGACCGATCTCGCTACCCCTCCCACATGAGGAAGATAGGTGTTCGTCATCATAAGTATGTTCATCCTGCAGCGCCGCCTCCCATGGATAGATCCAATCTGGAAATCCCTTTTTCAGGATGACATGAGCTGATCCCGGGTATTCTTATTTCAACATCCGGAGCATCACTGAACCATGAACCTTCCCACTCAACAGAGAGCATCTCCTCAGGTTTAAGGGAAAACCTGACATGGACCGGCCCCCATTTAGTAGGGGTAGGACCTAACTCGACCGTCCCGCCCTGAAGCAGCCATTCTGTCCTGAGCCCTGCTCCAAGGATCAGCATGTTTTCCCCGGTCTCTTCCAGGACAAGGGAATTCCTCATTATCATCAACCATTCCGCAGCGGCCCATGCATGCTGGCCATCACCCATGCATCCTCCACCGGTCCACGGATGTATGGCTTCGGGCCACTGTCCTGTAGAACTTGCCATTTCAGCCACACGGTCTATCAGTTCGAAAGATCTTTTATCTCCGCACCTTAGAAGTAACTGGGCAACATGAAGGGTCAGGTAGGGATTTATCCCCGAATGGACCATGTCCTGAAAAAAGCCTCCCTGGAGGAAGCATTTCTCCATCAGCCATTCGACGGAATCCAGTATTCTTTCATCATTTCCTTTCCATATCTGCAGGGGATATCCAGCAGAAATGGATCCGATGGCACCTGCATCCAGACGTCTCATGGGAGCAGCCGGCATTGCGGGTCTACCTATCCTTGCCCTTGCCCTGGCCAGGCTTTTCTCGACTTTTTCCAGGTATTCCCGGGCGATCCTGGAATATTTACGGGCCAGAGATTCCTTCCCTGCTGCGGCCACCATGGAAGCAGCCGCTGCAAGACCTGCTATGCTCCAGAAATTATCCCAGTAATAATGGTCATTAGCACCAAGATGTTCCGCACTGAAACCTGCCGGAAGGAGCCCTCCATAAAGGGGATCTTTTTCGATGGGAATGCGTTTTCGGATTATCCAGTTCGCCCCGCTTTCGATAGCCTTTAGCCATTCATTTTTCGGGGGATCTCCCGTCAAATGGCAGAAACGGTTCATTATCCATAAAGCCTCACCGTTCGAATCCCACTCACCATCCTGGGAATGGAAGAACCCAAAGGTATTCTGCCTGGCGGGGAAACGTCCCAGGGCTCGTTCAGCCCGTTCGATAAGGTTCATACATAAAAGGGCGTGGATCATGAAGGCACCATCTCTGAACCAGAAACGCCTGTAGGTGTAAGGACCGGGATATACCTCTCCCGGTGAGAGAAGGACCAGTGTCCTGAGAGCTGCATTATAGAGAAATTCCATTTTCTGATCGGGAATTGTGAGGGTACAATGTCCCTGCAGATTTTCTTTCCATCCTGCAGAAGAAGACTGCCAGACCGTTTTCCTCCTCTCGCTGGCACCTTCAACTCCTATGGTGGTCTTTATTCCCACCTGTCTCGGAATTCCCGGCTGAAGCCTGAACAGGGAAGCGGCTGTACACATGCCGACTTCGCAGACAGCTTCACATTTGTCTTCCCCTTTTTCAAGGTATAGGGATACATCCCCATAATGGTAATTTGAGCATAGATGTTTTTCCACTCCAGTTTCAAAGAATATCCTCCCCTTGTCCTCGATGAACCAGGTTTTCCGATCTTGCCGGTCCAGTCTTACCCTGTGAATGAAAGAGACCCCTTCAGGGTTGTAGGGCCTTAAGGCTATTACCATCCAGCCTGGGGCTTCACTTTTGCCGATATACTTTATCTCACATAAAGGTTTTCCCTTATCAATTACAACTTCCGCCCTGGACCCTATGCTCATACCACCATCTTCTGCAAGGGTCTCCACAGCAATATTATCCTCAATGCTCAGGTACTGCTTAACCGAAAGGAGTCTTGAGGGTACAAGTAACCGACCTTCCTCATTGTAGACCCACCCTTCCAGGCTCCATCCGTCCATCCAGGGTGTGACATCCCCTCCTGGATCCACCAGAGGATATGTTGCCAGGTCAGGTATTCCAAGAGCAGTCCAGTTGCGATGGGTAAGATTGATGTGGGTCAGTGAAAAGGAACGGGGTATAAAAGCAGGATCTTCTGGGTCGAACTGGCGATTAACCCACCAGGGCCAGACCCAGTCGAGGTTCTGCTGGATAGCCCTGCTGTTAACCAACCCCCTTGCGTGGAGTATAACGCCTGCTCTTAGAAGTTCAATCGGTTCCTGAACTTCCGAAGGTTGAGAGAACCCCCTGAGCCTTGCCAGGACGGATACTGGATCAAGGAAGCCGTGGGAATGGGCCATTTTGCGGATCAGGTATTTCCAGGGCAACCATTTCAGCCACATTTGGAGACGCATCATCTCCCTTGAATTCCGTAACCTTGATGGAACAGCACTCATTGAATTTTAACTAATTATAGCATTATCTCTGCGACTGGAACCAATTCATCCTTTAAGACAGGGGGCTTCAGCAGGGGGATCAGGAAAAGATCCTTTCTGATTCGCAACCCCGTAAACAGGAAATGGAGGGAGAAAGAACTCCCTCCATTTCCTGATATATATCAAGATCAACGGCGAAAATAAAGTTTTATGCAAGGAGCTTTGTGATGGTCTCAAAGAGGAGACGCACACCCCAGGAAAGGACTGTTTCATCAAAATCGAAAAATTCGTTATGATGTCCAGCGGGGATATCGGAACCCAGGATAATATACGTGGAACGTCCTCCCTTATCCTGGACCCTCTTCATCATCCAGGCGGCATCATCACTCCCGCCGAAACCATTATACCTTTCCACTGTATCGAAACAACCAAGGGTTCTTCCGGCCGCACAGACACGGTCAACCAGAAAGTCATCACTCCTTGCAGTAATGGATTCCCCCATTTTACGGATGACACATTCCACTTCGTACATTTCGGCCGAATGCCTGAGGATCTTCAAAGCCCTCTCATACATGTATTCCGTGATCTCCTCTGTTTCCCCCCGGACTTCCACTTTCATGTGGGCATTAGGGGCTACTACATTCCTTCCCTCTCCTGCATTCAATACGCCTACGTTGATCCTGGAAGCTCCTCTCTTATGGGGAGCTATGGCATGAAGATTAAGGGTAGCGGAAGCAGCCGCGAGAAGAGCATTATGACCTTCATTGGGAGCTGCTCCTGCATGAGCGGACCTTCCATGATAATGAACATCGAATTTCCTGGTACACAGAAAACCCTGGGAACCTCCAATGAGCGTTCCTGTGGGCATACCCATTCCCAGATGGAGGGTGAGGAAATAGTCAGAATCGTCAAGGATACCCCTGTCAGTCATGGCTTTACTGCCACGGACTCCCTCCTCTGCAGGCTGGAATATGAGCTTGAATCTCCCTGACAGGGCCTTTCTGTTCAATGACAGGACCTCTGCCAGGCCCAGGCCGATAGCAGCATGGCCATCATGGCCGCACGAATGCATTACCCCATGATTTTTCGATGAGAAACCTTCTCTGGCCGGCCTGTGACTTCTATCAGAAGCCTCGGATACTTCCACGGCATCGATATCGAAACGAAAAGACACGTTAGGACCTTCTCTTCCCGTATCAAGGATACCAACCACACCGGTAAGACCTTCCATCCTGGATATCCATTCCGGATCAGCACCCTGTTCAAGGGCTCTTTCCAGGTGAAATCTGATGGCCTCCTCATCCCTTCCCATTACACTGGAAGTTTCTATTATCTCCGGACCCAGTAATACCTGGAAACCAAGATCATGGAGGATCCCGGCGATTTTGGAACTTGTTCTGAACTCTGTCCATCCCGCCTCGGGAAAGGAGTGAAGATCCCTTCTGTAGATTACCATCTTATCCTGCAGTTCTTGCCAGTTCATCCGGAAACCTCCCTGGTGTATTGGTCGCTATCTACCGGGATACAACTTTTTTGAGGTCCTGTCTTGTACTATCCTTCCACCGACCCTATAATTGTCACTACCCGGTGTATTCAAGATATGCCAGGTCATATTATCTTTGAGCATTACCCCTGAGCTGACTGGACATCATCATCTCCGGAGTGGTTCAAAGAACCCCCGTAGATATACTGACCGGACAAAAGATACTTTACTTTTTTTATCTAATAAGGTCAAATCACCTTGATAGGGTTATCCTTGGCGGGTAAAGTCCACCGCCAAGATATGGAAGTGCCGGATACTATTTTCGTTCCGGCACATGGTAGGAAAACTCAAATTCCAAAAGGAGGACTGGAGAATGAAGCGAAATGGTTTCGTAGTTGTTTTAGCAGCACTTTTTATCGTTTCCGCGTTATTCCTTGCAGTAAACCCTGCCAGGGCTGAAGAATCCCTTGGCCTTGACAGCCTCAAGATATCTGCTGGTAGCGTAGGAGGCAGCTGGTATCCTCTCTCAGGGGCCATGGCTGACCTGCTCAACAAGACCTTCGAAGGTGACCCTGCTGCGGGTATTCCTGGAGGCTCCGTGGCCAACCCAGGCATTATTGCCAAGGGACAGGCTGAAATAGGATTCTCTTATTCTTCCTATCTTGCCGCGGCAGCGGAGGGAATGGACCCTTACAAACAGAAGATCACAAATCTGAAAGGTATCATGAAGATCCTTCCCATGTATGTCCAGATCCTGGTAGAAAAGGAACAGCCCTTCAACAGCCTTGAAGAGTTCTTTGAAATGAAACCTCCCGTAAAGCTCTGCCCCCTGAAACCTGGTGTAGGGGATTTCTGGGTGGCCCAGAAGATCTTCGAGTTCTATGGACACAAGCTTGAAGACGTAAAGGACTGGGGAGGAAGCATGCAGTTCGTAGGCTCCAGCGAAGCGGTTAACCTCTGGAGGGACCGCCATATCAACATGTATACCAGACAGGGTGGCGCCCCCACTTCCGATGTATATGAAATGATGGTTTCCGTCCCTGCCAAGATCCTTCCAATTACCGGGGAACTCAAGGATACCCTTATCGACAGGTTTGGCATGTCTCCCCAGATCGTTCCTGCAGGGACCTATCCGGGACTTGATGAAGACCTGGAAACAGTGGGTATGTCAGCAGTGCTTTTCTGCAGGGATGACCTTTCCGAGGAAGTGGTCTACAAGTTCACCAGGACCATGCTTGAGAACATGGATCATCTTGCATCGGTCTACAAGGTTCTCGGAACCCTTGATCCAGCAACTCTGTGGAAGAACCTTGGCGCCGAGCAGCATCCTGGTGCCAGGAAAGCTTTTGAAGAACTTGGTTACCTTAAATAGGATGACCTTCAATATTATTTGAAACCGGAGGGACAGGAAATATCTCCTGTCCCTTTTTTGTAATGAAACAGAAAAAAGGAGTCTGACCTTATGACAAGCCAGAGCAAAACAGAAAAACCCTCCATCCTTGATACCAATATACGTTCTCTCGATGGAAGATCGGCACAATTTGTCACTCTTATCATGGTGGTCATGTCCCTTGCACATCTTTACCAGATAGGTTTCGGAGTGTTTGAAGCGACCCTTGAAAGATCCCTGCACCTGGCTTTTGCCGTACCCCTGGTATTTCTTGCCACTTCATGGAAAAAGAACCGGTCGCTGAAAAACATCCCCTGGTATGACTGGATCTTTGCCATCCTTGGTTTAGCCGCTTTTACATGGGTCATGATCAACCATAACAGGCTCATGTGGAGAATGCCCTATCTGGACGAGCCACAGGTGCTGGATCTTGTGTTTGGAGTAACCGCTGTCGTCCTGGTCCTGGAATCCACCAGAAGGACCGTGGGCCTCGCTCTGACACTGGTCACCCTGACCTTTATCCTTTACAGCTTCCTGGGGAGATACATGCCGGGAATACTGGGGCATGAAGGCGTTTCACTTCCTCTGTTCATCGACCATCTCTACCTGACCACGGAGGGCCTTTTCAGCAAGATCATAGGGGTGATCTCCATCTACACCTTTATATTCATCTGTTTCGGGGCCTTCATGGAAGTTTCAGGGGTGGGAAATTTCTATATCGATTTCTCCAATGCCATCATGGGGAAATACAGCGGAGGGGTTGCAAAGACCGCTGTCTTCAGCAGTGCCCTAATGGGATCCATTTCCGGCAGCAGTGTGGCAAACACTGCCACTACAGGTGCTTTTACCATTCCCCTCATGCAGAAGACCGGATTTGACGCTGAGGAAGCAGGTGCCGTGGAAGTGGCAGCTTCCACTGGGGGGCAGATCCTTCCGCCTATAATGGGGGCCGGTGCTTTCATCATGGCCGAGTTTACGGCCACACCCTATATCCAGATAGTGGCAGTTTCCATTCTGCCTGCAATTATCTACTATGTATCAGTATTTACTGCAGTACATATCCTGGCGAGAAAGAATGGCCTCAGGGGCCTTCCAGAAGCTGACAGGCCAAGGTTCATTCCTACTTTGAGGAAAGGTTTTCATCTTCTTCTCCCCCTTGTGGTCCTGGTCTACCTCCTTGTGGAAGGATTCACTCCCTACTACGCCGGTTTTCTATGCATTATTTTCCTCCTGTTGGTAACTGCCTTCAGAAGCGCTACCCGGTTCAACATCCCCATGATAATAAAAAGCCTTGAACTGGCAAGTGCCAGGATCATACGCATTTCTCCTGCTGCTGCATGCGCAGGGATAATCCTGGGAGTTTCCACCCAGACCGGAGTGGCCTTGAAAATATCATCTATCATTCTCTCCGCTTCCGGGGGACATCTGCTGCTTGCCATAATCCTGGTGGGAGTGATCGCTTATCTTCTGGGAATGGGACTTCCTGCTACCAGCGCCTATATAATCGCTGCCATACTGGCCTCACCGGCCCTGGTCAAACTGGGAGTTCCCATGCTCGCTGCCCATCTGATAGTTTTCTGGTTCGCCCAGACCTCAGGTTTCACTCCCCCTGTATGCCTTTGTGCCTATACCGCAGCTGCCATCAGCGGTGGAGACCCTATGAAAACAGGAATAAAATCCACCAAGCTGGCCCTGGGAATACTGGTGATACCCTTTCTCTTCGCCTATTCGCCCATAATTTTCACCGAACACTCAGCCAGCTCACTGAGGATAGCCATCGTCTTCCTCACCGCACTGGCTGGAATGATTTCCTTCAATATATCAATGGAGGGCTTCCTGCATAATGGTCCGGTGGTCACATGGGAAAGGCTTGCACTGGCTTTCTCGGGTGTAATGCTTTATCTTCCGGAACAGACGAGTAATCTCATAGGACTGGCAGTCCTTGGATTTTTCCTGCTCAGGAGATATCGAAAAAGGAATGACCCGGGAGGAAACAATAATGTACAGCCTGCTGCTTAAGAATGGAAGAGTCGTAGACCCGCTCTATGGTGTGGACGGAAAACTGGATATTGCCATTGAGGGTTCAGAGATATCCGTGGTCGGGGAAGACCTTGATCCATCTGAAGCCCTGAACACCCTTGACCTGGGCGAACAGGCAGTGATACCGGGAATTATCGACCCTCATGTCCACCTTACAGAAAGACTTGGAGGGCACGAAGGATTTTACATGCTTGCCAGGGCTGGTGTAACCACTGCGGTTGATTTCGCTGGCCCTGTATCAGAGATCCGGGAATGTTTCCAAAAGGAAGCCTGCGGACTGAATATCGCAGTCCTGGAAGCCCTTATCCCCGGTGATAACCTGTCTGGAGAAGATCCCTCAAGCCGGGAGCTGGAGGAAGTGGTCATCAGATCTCTGGAAGAGGGTGGACTGGGTATAAAGATCATGGGAGGTCATTATCCCCTGACACCCCAGGCTACCAGGCGATGTGTAGAGGTATCAGATTCCTGCATGTCCTATATCACGATCCACGCAGGCACCACCAGGAAAGGGAGTAACCTGGAGGGAGCCCTGGAAGCATTGGAAATAATCGGCAATGAACCTGCCCACCTGGCTCATATCAACAGCTACTGCAGGGGGTCGATCAAACCTGCTCTCGAGGAAGTACTTGATCTTCTCTCCAGGTTAGAGAAAATGAGGAATGTTCAAAGTGGATCCTACCTTGCCATGGTCAACGGGACAAGCGGGAAATGTATCGATGGAATCCCTGAGAGCCTCATTACGCGGAAATGCCTTGAAATGGGAGGATTTGAAGGAACTTCAGAAGGGCTGGGAAAAGCCATTCTGACAGGTTTTGCCGGGGTAAGCACCCGTAAAGGCCGGGGCAATGTCCTCCTCTATGGAGAGGAAGGGCTCCAGACCTGGCGAAAAGATGACAATATACCCATAAGCTTCCCTGTAAACTCGCCGCAGGCAATATTCCTCTGCGCGACTGCAAAAAGGGACGACGGCACCTTCATAGTGCCGGCCCTTTGTTCCGACGGAGGAGCCATAGCCCGTAACTGCATCCTTGAAAGAGGGCTCTCCCTTGTCAATATGCAGTACCTTTCACTTCACGACCTTGTGATAAAGACATCGGTCAATCCTGCAAGGATGTTCGGCTTTACCACCAAGGGAAGCCTTTCACCGGGAATGGATGCTGATATCACTGTTCTGGACATGGACAACTGCAGGGCATCTCTGGCTGTAGCCAGGGGAAAAGTGATAATGAAAGATGGTGAAGTGGTCGGTTCAGGTGGTACTATGATAATCTCCGAAAAGGCATCCTCCAGACTAAAGGGAACCCACTTCCAGAGGATAGATCTTTCAAAGAGCCAGCTCTATTCAAACAGTGATCTGTAAATGAAAAGGATTTCCAACAAGACGGGGAGCGAAATGCCCCCGTCTTGTTATGTTTAAAGGAGACTACCCCTGCCCTGCTGGAAGATCAACGTATTCAGCGGCACTTCAAGATTACCCGACAGGGTACTGCACTTGACGATAAATAGGAAAAAGATCCTTTCGTCCCCGAAATCTGCACACTCGAAATTACCTACCCCTTTAGCCAGAATAACGGGGCTTTCCCTGAAGATCTTCTGAAAATCACTGGAACAATCCTGATGGATGGTGCCAGGTATCTCGCTGCCTGAAGAAATAACGTTACATAAGGCTGGAAGGCCCACTTCCCCGGCATCTTCAAGAGTGGCATCATTGAGAATCGGCCTGCCTCGGACGGCACATGTGACCTGTATATCCGGAATTATCTTTTTCAACTCTCTTATCAATATCTTGTCAAGGACTATCTCTCCGCAATTGTCACATAGTATGAGGAGCTGCTTTTCCCTCTTGATGAGCCTGAGAAAAGCACTGTAGGTATCATCTGAAAGGTCCGTATTGTCCAGGTGATGGGACAGGATATCCAGAACCCTTTCCATGGACACTTCCCTGAAGGCCCCAAAATCTATCAGATTGGCAGAACCTGCCGCTACAAGGGCAGCATGGACAGGATCATCCCTTTGTTCCACCATCTCCTGGTAGCGGTCCTCGATATCAAGCATTAGCCTGTTGAATTTCTTTTTCACTTCCAGGAAAGGGTCCTCCACCCCGGACATCTCTCGAAGGACCGAATAGCCTATACCTGTAAGTACGGGGGCGGAAGAACAGGTTGTCAATTCCGGAACTGATCTTTCCATGACTTCCCTGAGCAGTGTCATCTGATCCTGAGGATCAGGAAGCACCCTTTCAGCCACGTGGAGAAGATTGTTTATAACACAGGTCACACAAGCCGGGTAAAGTTCCATGGCAAAACCTCTTTCGTACACGTTTACTTTCAGTGGTTATAGAATTGAGAGAGCCCTTCGTCTAACAGATATTCCCAGAGATAAGATAGAGTTATTTATGAAATCCCCTGTTTTGATACTGAATATGTATGATACCGCAACAGCCCTGATTATCCAAATTAGGAATCCAACAGGAATGTTGTATTTTGGGGCAGGCCTATCGCAAAAGTCCGAACGGTGGATAAGATATTGCCAGTTGTGAGATGATAAATCTACATGTCAGAAAAAGAGGTGATCAGAATTAAACCTATTCGTTCAACCTTATCTTCCCTGAGTAAAATAGTGGGAGGGAATGTGTTTTACCTTGGACTGGTCAGTCTTTTCACTGACCTTTCCAGTGAAATGATCTATCCTTTACTGCCTGCTTTCCTCTCAGGTATCGTCCCTACTGGCCATGCTGCCATTTATGTGGGGCTGATGGATGGCATTGCTGAAAGCACTTCAAGTATCCTTAAGATAGTGTCAGGGAGTTGGAGTGACAGAACAGGCAGGAGAAAACCCTTCGCCATACTGGGCTATGTTATCTCCACCTTCTCAAGGCCTCTTGCAGCATTGGCAATAACAGGCTGGCACGTGGTGGCAATCAGATTCGTGGATCGTATCGGTAAAGGGATCCGTACCTCCCCCAGGGATGCCCTGATCAGTGAATCTGTTTCTGCTCAAGTCAGGGGTACCGCTTTCAGTTTTCACAGAATGATGGATCATCTCGGCGCTGTGGGAGGATCAATCCTGGCGATTATTTTTCTTTCTGTCTTCCTTGGCAGCACCGCTCTCTGGAACAGGGGTGACCCAGGTATAAGTGCAGAGGAATTGAGGGCCCTTCGCTGGCTTTTCAGTATTGCCCTTGTCCCTGGCACTATAGCGACACTAGTCCTGTGGAAAAGGGTCAGGGAACCTTCCGGCAGCTCATCAAAAGCCATGGCCACTGAGTTGAATGGGACTCATAAAACAGGTCTACTTTCCAAAAGATTTTATCTTTTTCTTCTTTCCGTCACTATTTTTACTATGGGCAACAGTTCAGATCTTTTTCTAATTTTCTATATTCAGACACACTTCGAGACCGGTCTTGGATGGTTAGTCCTTTTCTGGATCACTCTTCATATCTCGAAAATATTATGGAGCCTTCCAGGGGGGATACTGTCTGATAAAATCGGCCGAAGAATCACTATTATTTGCGGATGGGGAATATACATTCTGGTCTACACCCTAATGCCCTTTGTAAATCATCTTTCTGTTGCCTCCCTTATCCTGATCCTCTACGGTTTCTATTACGGCATGACTGAGGGGGCTGAAAGGGCCATGATCTCTGATCTTGTTCCTTCTGAAAAGAGGGGTAAAGCCTATGGACTCTATCATGGTGCCACGGGACTGGCCGCCTTTCCCGCAAGCCTCCTCTTCGGACTTTTCTGGGCAATGCTTGGACCTGTTTTTGCCTTTCTTGTGGGAGCAGGATTGGCCCTATCAGCTCTTCTGATCCTGGCAATATTCGTGAAAGAGAAGGATTAAGCCCCACCCCGGCACTATTCTTCGAAATTATCCTTCAACAGGTTTTCAACATGGATAGTCAGGTAAACCTCCAGTACCTGCATGAAATCCCTGAGGTCTTTCCCTAATCTTTCCTGAAGTCTCTCAAGCCTGTAAGTACCTCCCTGAAGCCCATCAAGACCCCTTTAAGCATCACTAACATGTACTTGATTGAGGATACTTCTAACGGACTTGGTCCCCTGGTCTCTTTTAAGAGACCTGCTGGCGTGGAAAACCCTCTTTTGGATAGATTCATGGAGGTCGAAAGTTCATCCGCCAGGACATATGGAAAGACAGCAGGACCCTGGAAGTAGGGTATTGCCGGGAGAAATATGGAAGGGCTGCAAAATTATCTCAGGACAGGGAAAAAGTAATTCCTTTCATCAATTGAAACATACCCGGGAAGAAGATGGGAACGCCTCTTCCCGGGTATTCCCTAAAGATTCCTTATCTTGTCAAGATCACCGTCAACTGCCGCAGCAAGGACAGAACCCATATATCTGTCCACTTCAGCTTCTGTCATGGGGACAGGCATATTCTCGAGTTTCATTTTCAACTGGGGATTCCTGGCTGCCAGAAGAGCCCTTTCTATGTGTTTCTCAGTAAAACCCTCAAGCTCTCCCAGTGTCGTCGGAAAACCCAGGTTCCTGGCAAAAGCCATAAGTCCCCGGGCCACAAGTTCACCCAAAGACCTTCCTTCTGCCCTGCAAAGGGGTTCTGAAATATACCCATGCCTGCGCAGTATCTCCCCTAAAAACCTCAACTGATCTTCGATGGCGGGAGCGAAGAAGACCGTATAATAAGGATTCATGAGACCACAGGCTCTGCCATGGGATGTAACATCCACCAGGGAAAAGCTGGTCAGGTGAGCACCATTGGTACCGCCCAACATGATGGAGTACCCTCCGAGGTCAGTGCCAAGACCTAATTCCTCCCTGGCTTCCAGATCTTTAGGATCCCTGGCCAGTCCTGGCGCAGATCGGACTATCAGTTCTATCCCCGTGAGGGCCACTTCACGTATACTGGAGAAAGAGTCCTTCCCTGCACCGTAAAAAACTTCCAGGCTATGGGCGATACCATCCATGGCTCCATCAAGGGATACCTGTAGAGGGAGAGATGCGGTAACAGAATAGTCGAAGACTGCAGAATCCGGGACCAGAGATCCATCCACGATGAGTTTCTTCTGACCTGTGGAAAGATCGGTCACGTTGGAATACTTGGTCAGATGGGAACCAGAACTGGCATTTGTCTGAACAGCTGTCAGAGGCAGAAGTTCTTTCCCTCTCTTTTCAAGGAGACCTGACACTATACCTGTTCCGAAGTAATCCTCTATTTCGAGTGATTCATCTGCAAGGGAAGTTATCGCGTTCGCAGCCTTTACTGCATCAATAGTGCTGCCGCCCCCCACTGCCACAAGACAGTCAGGCCTGTAATACAGAATATAGCTGGCCAGACGATACACATCCTCCCTGGGTGTATTGGGTCCAGCCCCTCTAACGACCTTTCCTGAAGCTATGGCCAGATCATGTTCCTGAAATGACTCGAAGATAGTTTCAAAGACATGGCCAAGATGCCCGGTATTTCCTATGAGAAGTACCCTTTTGCCGTAACTGGCGGCAAATTTGCCAGCATCCTTGAGATTATCCAGGCCGAAGGAGTAGGAATCACCCTTGAAGTCCTTGAGAAGGCCTCGGGCTTTTTCCCTAAGGTCCAATGTCTCCACCTCCATACAGTGCAGCCCCGGGGCTCACTTGGATTTACAGATAACCTTCCCTGCGCGGCTTGACCAGGTTCGCATGCATATACTTTATCATGGTCACGATGTCGAATACCGGGAGACCCGTAACTTCTGCGATATCTGCTGCGTAGGGAGGCATATTCGTACATTCCAGAACTATGGCCCCCACTTCGGGATTCTCTTTGACCAGTCTTAATGCAGCAGCTTTATGTTCCTCCCGGCATATCTCAACGTCGATAACGTTCCTGTCATTGATTATCACATCGTAGAAATGACCATTCCCTTCTTCCTCGAGACCCACTACTGCCATGGGGATCCCCCAGGCACCGGCACCCTCGAAATGCTCCCTCTTCAAGGCAGATCTGCAGAACGTAATGACCCCTACCATCTGACCGGGCTTCAGCATGCTGTAGGCAAGGGGTATCTGCATAAGGGAGGAGGTAAAGACAGGGACGTTAACGGAAGCGGCAAGTTCCTTCTGGAATTTGGCCAGGTAACCGCAGTTGGTGGTTATGGCTCCCACCCCTTCCGCCTCCAGTTCCCGGGCTACCCTTTTGTAAGGATCAAGGAGTATCTCGGGCCTGCCGTCATGGACTACATTAGGTGCATTAGCTTCGTCTACGTAACGGTAAAGTACTGGGAAATCAAAGCTTGTGGCATTACCGATCTCTCCTGGAACCCTTGGGAAAGTCGATTTGAGCATGAGTACTCCGATGGAAAATCCATAAATGTTCTTGTTGCCTCGATATTCGGTTTTAAGAACCATCAGCTCGCCTCCCTGGAAAATAAATGTTGCTATTCTCTGGTAATACTATCCTTAAGGTTATTTGAACCTGTCCGGGGAAAAGGCACTTAAAGGATAAGGGGAAATTCTTCTACAGACCAGGTCGGAAACGATCTTTCCTGTGGCCGGTGCCAGAGCGATACCGTCACCCTCATGCCCTGCAGCAACAATGAAACCCTCAGGATCTCCCGCTTCCCCTATAATGGGCATTCCGTCAGAGGGATAGGGCCTGAGACCCGCGAAGGTCCTTACGATCCTGACCCCTTTGAGGGAAGGGACAAAATGGATCGCCCTCTCGGCTATCAGACCCAGGGCCTCGGCAGTGGTATCTTTTTCATATCCCGTAAATTCTCTTGTGCCACCTATTATAAGAGCCCCTCCCCTGGTCTGTTCAAGGGAAAGACTTACCCCTGAAGGAAGATCTGTTCCTCCTGACCCGTGCTTCAGGATCAGGTAGCGATACTCCAGAAGGACAGAACCTATAACAGTATCAAGAGGTTCAGTCACCATCAACTGCCCTCTCCTGGGTTTAATGGGGATATCCAGGCCCACCATCTTGCCCACTGATGGAGCATCTACACCGCAGGCATTGATGATCCACCCGGTAGCTATTTTCTCTCCTCCTGCAAGGATTAGTCCCCGGACCCTGTGCTTATCTGTAAGGATATCCATCACCGGACTTCCTTTCGTAACCACACAGCCAAGCTTCCGGGCAGCATGTAGGTAGGCAAAGGTGGCAAGTAAAGGATTAACCTGGTGATCTTCCGGACACCAGGAAGCGCCCAGAACATGGGGTGATATGCGAGGCTCCAGGGACAGCAATTCCCTTTTATCAAGGAATCTGACATCAAGACCTTCTGATCTTTGAAGAGAGATCCTCTTTTTAAGGGACTCCACTTCACTTTCTGTTTCAGCCATACACAGGCTGCCCTTTTGCTGAAGCTCCATGTCAATTTCCGAAGAAAGGGAGAATTGCCCAAATAAACGGGTACCCTCCCTGGCAAGAGCCAGTATGGGACCGGTAGTTTTAGAATGCAGGGATATTACACCGTCACAGGCTCCAGATGTTCCCGAAGCAGGGGTATCTCTCTCGGCCACGAGCACTCGAAGACCCTCCGCCGAAAGATAGTATGCTGTAGCTGCTCCAACAATTCCTGCACCGACCACCACTGCATCAAAAGCTTTCAACCTGAAACCTCCCTGATTACAATAACCTTAGCCTTTACCGTCAGACAGGTCAATATAATCCTTTCTTTAAGGAATACAAATAAAGGGCGGGGTTATCCCCCGCCCTTTTCAGGCTTGCGGTCCATTTAGAAAAAGATCAATATCTATGGAAACCTTTACTTCAGTTCTCCGGATTTCCTCTTGGCATCGAAGTCTTTGACCAGTTCCCTCATCTTACCAGAGAGCCACAGCAGGGCAATAAGGTTAGGCGCAGCCATAAGACCGTTCATGGTATCCGAGAGGTTCCAGATATTTCCAAGGAACTGGCCGCCTCCTCCTGCTGCACCTACTACAACCACCAGGATCCAGAGGCCTTTATATACTGGAGCGACCTTCCTGCCAAAAATGTACCTGGCACTGGTGTCACCATACCAGTACCATCCGAGTATGGTGGAGAAAGCGAACATGGCCAGACCTATTGCCAGGACCATGACACCTACCTGGCCCAGAACCGTCTGGAAGGCTGACAGGGTCAACTGGGCCCCTGTAAGCTCGGGCCTTCCTGTAAGAACTCCTGTTACCAGGATGGCAGTGATGGTAAGGGTACATATCACTATTGTATCAAGGAAGACCTCGAAGAGACCGTAAGTGGCCTGTCTGCAGGGATGATCCGTAACTGCCGTGGCATGGACCATGGGAGCAGAGCCAAGACCTGCCTCGTTCGAGAAGATACCTCTGGCAACACCTTTCGTCATGGCCATCTTGATGGTCCAGCCGGCAACTGCACCGGGCATGGCCATGGGATCAGTGAAAGCATATTTCACAGCACTTGTCCATGCAGGAATGATCATGTCAGCATGCATAGCTATTACGATAAACCCGCCGATAAAGTAGAAGACAGCCATGAAGGGAACCAGGTAAGTTGTGACATGGGCGATCCTGGTAATTCCTCCGATGATAACCAGACCTACGAGTACAGCAATAACCACACCTGTGATCAGGTGAGGAAGGCCAAAACCAAGGTTGATGGCCTCAGCTACAGAGTTTGCCTGTATGGCATTCCCTATCCCGAAGGCCGCGAACATGGAGAAAAATGCAAATAGCCACGCCAGCCATTTCTGACCGGTACCATGTTCAAGAACGTACATGGTCCCTCCGCGCCAGTTACCCTCTTCATCCTTCCTTCTGAAGTGCACTGCCAGGGCCACTTCAGCGAACTTGGTGGTCATACCGAAAACGGCTGTTACCAACATCCAGAACAGGGCACCCGGACCACCCAGATGGACTGCCGTAGCAGCACCTGCGATGTTACCGGAGCCAAGGGTGGATGCCAATGCCGTGGCAAGGGCACCAAAGGAAGTGATGGTACCTTCCCCTTCCGCTTTCTTGCCGAGATTTCCAAAAACTTCCTTAAACATGAAACCAAAATACTTGATCTGCGGGAATCCCAGAACCACAGAAAGATATACTCCCGTTCCCAGGAGAAGTGTGATCATCCAGGGACCCCAAACGATACCGTTAACGACACCGTTAACTCTCATTAAAGCTTCCATATTCTTCTCGTCCCCCCTTAGCGAGATACAGAACCTTTACGGGATGATCTGAGATAAGGAATTAAGAATATATCAGGAAAAAAAGTGAACAGTGCCGCAAGCCTGGCTGGATCTTTAATGCTGCATGTATGGAAGGAGGTTTGGAATATCGTTTATTTCCCCAGAAGAAAATGTTTTGTCAGACAACCCCGGTCAGCTCTGATATGTCTGCGACTTTAAGTTAACACTAAGAAGTGAATAATTCAAGATTGTCAGTATTTCTGTAAGGAAGCAATCTAAATCCTTCGATCTTTCTAATTTCCTCGAAAACTGATTTGATCCTGACGGAGACAGAAAGTTAGGCTCATAGCTTAACGAAAAGATCACCTTTTCCAGACTTGGAGAATATAAAGCTTACTATTACCATTTCATCTCCTCCGATGCAGAAAAATTTGTTTTTCCTCTTCTTTACAATACAATTAGAGTAATGCGTTATCATAAGATAGACACTTCCCCTCTAAAGAGAAGAAGGGCATTCTCAGAAAGCCTATGTCGGAATGGAGGAAAAAGACATGAAGAGAAGGGAATCTCCTATAAATATCCGCAGGCAAGAATTCGATGCAGTCCTTTTTGACCTGGATGGAGTGCTCACAAAGACTGCAAGGGCCCATGCCCTTTCATGGAAAGCCCTTTTTGACGATTACCTGGAAAAGGCAGTCGGCCTGGAAGAGGACCAAAGGAAGCCTTTCGATATCTCAAAGGACTATCTTTCCTTCGTAGATGGAAAGCCCCGTTATGAAGGTGTGAGGAGTTTCCTTGGATCAAGGAGTATATCCCTGGAATACGGGACACCGCAAGACTCTCCTGAGGAAAATACCGTCTGTGGACTTGGGAACAGGAAAAATATGATTTTTCAGGAACATGTGAAAAAAAAGGGAGTGGAAATTCATGAAGGGGCAATAGAACTGGTGCTCCTGCTCAGGCAGAAAGGGTTCAAGACAGGAATTGTTACTTCAAGCAAAAATTGTTCACTGGTGCTGAAGACAGCAGACCTTGAAGGACTTTTCGACGTCAAGGTAGATGGTCTTGTCTCGGCAGAACTTGGACTTAAGGGCAAACCCCATCCTGATATTTTCCTCCAGGCAGCAGAAGCACTGAAAGTTCAACCACCAAGGACCATTGTATTTGAAGATGCCCTTGCGGGGGTGGAATCGGGAAGGAGAGGAAATTTCGGATTGGTCATCGGCGTGGACAGGACCGGCCAGGAAAATGACCTCCTTGAAAAAGGCGCACACCTGGTAGTACAGGATCTTTCCACAATTCAGGTGGAAGGCTCTACCCTTTTATGGACATCTCTTCTGGGAAAACTTCCTTCAGCCCTGGAAGCAGTCCCGGACCTTAAAAGAGAGTTCCAGGACAAAAAGCTCGTAATAGCACTGGATTACGACGGGACCCTCACTCCTATCGTTGACAGACCTGAAATGGCTGTCCTTTCTGATAGCATGAGAGAGACCCTGAAGAGACTTGCTCGACAATTCCAGGTGTTGATAATCAGCGGCAGAGATCTTGAAGCTATAAGGGGCTTTATCCAGCTGGAAGGATTGATCTATGCCGGCAGTCATGGTTTCGATATTTCAAGTCCCGATGAAATGAACCTGGACTTCCAGATGGGAAAAGAATTCCTGCCTCTTCTTGACAGGATCGAGAAAAAACTGGAGAAGGCGATTATGCCTGTCCAGGGAGCTCTTGTGGAGAGGAAGAAGTTCTCCATAGCAGTTCACTACCGACTGGTTCCTGAAGAACTGGTGGAAAAAGTGGAAAAAATAGTTGACCAGACTCTTTCTGAAGAGCCGAAGCTGAGAAAAGGCTACGGGAAAATGGTCTTCGAATTGAAACCGGACCTGGACTGGGACAAGGGTAAAGCTCTTCTCTGGCTTCTCCAGGCTCTTCATCTTGACAATGACAGGACCCTCCCTATCTATATAGGGGATGACATTACAGACGAGGATGCCTTCCTGGTGCTGCAGGAAAGGGGTACAGGTATTGTAGTACGGGAGGGAGAAGAGGAAAGATATTCAATGGCAAGATATAGCCTTGAGCACACAGGACAGGTCCAGGATTTCCTGGATATGCTTGCAGGCCTGGAGAAAGGAGGAGAAGCATCATGAGTACCTGGTCTTTTATTTACTGCGGATTTGAACCGGAAAAGGAAAAACTCCGTGAATCCCTCTGCACCCTGGGAAATGGTTATTTTGCCACTCGGGGCAGTAGTTCGGAGTGTGATGCCGACCATATCCATTATCCAGGCACCTACCTTGCAGGCGGTTATAACAGGCTCAGGACAGAAATGGCCGGAAGGATCATCGAAAATGAGGACCTGGTCAACCTCCCCAACTGGCTTCCCCTGGCCTTCAGAATTGAGGGAGGGGGCTGGTTCAGCACGGAAGAGGTCAGGATACTATCCTACACACAACGCCTGGATATCCGTAAGGGTATCCTTCACAGGGAAGTCCACTTCGTTGATCCTGAGGGGCGAAAGACCATCCTTACCAACCGGAGAATAGTCCACATGAAATATCCACACCTGGCTGCCCTGGAAACCACTATCATCGCTGAGAACTGGAGCGGCAGGATCGAGTTCCTTTCCGCTCTGGACGGGAAGGTCATAAATGCAGGTGTTGACAGATACAGCGATCTTAACAGTCTTCATCTGAAACCCCTGTTTGAAAAGGAGATCGACAGGGAAAGTATCCTGTTGAAAGTACAGACAAACCAGTCTGAGATCAGGATCGCCCAGGCCGCCAGAACAAGGATCTTCAAAAACAGCTTTTCCATTGACCCGGAGAGGACCTTTGTGCAGGAACCTGGTTATGCAGCCCATTTGTTCGGGATCAGGCTTGAGAAAAACGACGAGGTACGCATCGAAAAGGTAGTATCCCTTTATACATCAAGGGATTGCGGAATATCGGAATGCGCCATCCAGGCAGAAGAAATGGTAAGGTCCACTTCATCCTTCGACGATCTTCTGGAAAGCCATGCACTGGCATGGGATCATCTATGGAGAAGATTCGAAATAGATTATTATCCATCGGATCCCAAGCAGGGAGAACGGACCTCAAGGATCCTTCACCTCTACACCTTCCATCTTCTGCAGACAACCTCCATGCATACCATGGATCTGGATGTCGGTGTTCCCAGCAGGGGTTGGCACGGAGAAGCCTACAGGGGACATATCTTCTGGGACGAGATCTTCATTTTCCCACTTCTGAATTTCCGTATGCCTGAAATAACCCGATCCCTCCTCATGTACAGGTACAGGAGGCTAGACCAGGCCCGAAAAGCTGCTTCTGAAAATGGTTATATGGGAGCCATGTATCCCTGGCAGAGTGGCAGCAGTGGCAGGGAAGAGACCCAGGAAGTCCATCTTAATCCCAAGTCAGGAAGGTGGAACCCGGACAATTCTCATCTCCAGAGGCATGTCAACTCCGCCCTGGCCTATAACATATGGCAGTACTACCAGGTTACGGAAGACCTTGAATTCCTGTCTTTCTACGGTGCAGAAATGTTCCTCGAGATAGCCCGTTTCTGGGCCAGCAAGACCAGTTTCAACAGGGAGATAGGAAGATATGAGATCCTCGGTGTGATGGGACCCGATGAATATCATGACGGCTATCCCGGAAATGACCAGCCCGGACTTGATAACAACTCCTATACCAATATTATGGCCGTATGGATCCTTCACAGGGCCCTGGATATTCTCTCGCTCCTGTCTGAACCCGAAAGCATACAGGTTTGCGAAAAGATAGGCCTCACACAGGCAGAAAAGGAACGGTGGAAGGATATCACCCGGAAGATGAAGGTGGTTTTTTCAGAAGATGGTATCATCAGCCAGTTCGAAGGCTATGAAGAACTTGAAGAATTCGATTGGCAGGGATACAGGAAAAAATATCCTGACATTCAGAGGCTGGACCGTATCCTGGAGGCCGAAGGGGATAGTCCCAACAGGTACAAGGCTTCCAAGCAGGCAGACGTGCTGATGCTATTCTATCTTTTCTCCTCGGAGGAATTGATCGAACTGTTCAATGAGCTTGAATACGAATTCCAACCTGAAATGATACCCCTGAATATCAACTATTACATGGAACGGACATCCCATGGATCCACCCTCAGCCGGGTCGTCCATTCCTGGGTACTGGCCAGGTCCAACCGGAGTGAGTCCTGGAAGCTTTTCCTGGAAGCCCTGGAAAGTGATGTGGCGGATATCCAGGGAGGTACTACACCAGAGGGGATCCATCTCGGTGCCATGGCAGGAACCGTGGATATCCTGCAACGGGCCTACACCGGGATAGAGACCCGAAAAGGTGTACTTACCTTCAATCCTGCCATACCACCTGAACTGGGTAATCTGCACATGCACATTCGATACAGGGGAGTCCCCATGGAGATCACCATTAACCATGAGAAATTGACCCTCAAGACCCTTCCCTGCCCCAGGGCCCAGATCAGGGTGGCTTTCAGGGATGAGATCATTGACCTGGACATAGGCTGCGGGAAATCCCTGGAATTCAGGTTTTGAAATGTTTTGGGGAAGTTTTTTCCAGTTATTCCAGCCCTGAACCTGTCATAATAAGATCCAGGGAACCTCTGATATCTTTCATGTGAATAACAAAAGGCCTCCCTTTAAAAGGGAGGCCTTTGATATTTCCTCTCCGAAGAAATTCAGAAAGATCTTCAGAGGTCAGTAATTCAGTCCTGGAGGGAAACAGTACTTCCAATGGACTGGAGCCCTAAAGAAGTACGAAGCATTATCCGTTCCACGACATGGCCATTGTCAAGTTCTGCCTTTTTGAACGAACCCTCAGGGGTCATCCAGAAGGGAATCTGATCAATGTAAACAAGCTTGTTGCTCATGGGATGTTACCTAACCTTTCTTTGCATATTCCGAAAAAAGCGACACATCAGATGCGACGTTTCGGTACCATCTTAACCTGCTGAGGGAAAGTGTCGCAAAAAGAAAAGGCCCTTCTGTCTTTCCAGAAGGACCTTCTACTATTCTGGTTCAAGCTCGCTCATTATAACATACAATCTGGAAATATTGTTGATCTTCCCATCGTGAGGAAATAGAGTATAGATCCTCCAGGCTCAGGATATCATCTTGAGGATCTCATCCTTTGAAAGACCTTCCAGTCCCAGGCGAGCAAGATTTCTGCCTTCTCCAAGGTAATCGTCATTGTTGATCGCTGAAAGGAGGGTGATCAGACTGTCTGTCAGAGGTGTTTCAATGCTGGCTGCCCGGGCAAAATTTACCACAGGAACGAGTAGGTTAGGTACATCTTCGGTAACATAACGATGCTTGACGGTCTTGGGTGCATCCGAACCATGTTTGGCATATACGGGATTCTTCGAAAGCAGTTCGTAGATGGTTTCCCCTTCTACAGGATAGGCTGTTTTTATCCATTCCACGGCAGGCATAAGATCAAGTCCGTAGGCGTCTCCCACTTTCACCCTCTCTGCGTCCAGAAGCTCCTCCAGCCTTCCGACGGCAGGAGTAATACCGTCAGTATAGAAGCGAAAATCACCCTGTGTACCCTCTATCCTTCCTGCATTGAGAAGTACCGCAGCACAGTGGACTATCATGTTGAGATTGGAAAAGGCTATGCTGAGAACATTCTTCGCAGCATGCAGGGGGATCGGGAAGACCTCCTGGATCTCCCTGATGAGATCGACCGTTCTGGATGCTGAAAAAGCAGCGATAGACATCCCCTTTTTAAGGCCCCAGACATGAACCTTGCCTGGAGCATCTGCCCTGCAGGCATAGGGAAGAGTATCCGTTTCACAAAGAAGGACTTCGGCCTGAGTTCCGTTATCCTTCATGAGCTTTGTGGCCTCCAGGGATCCGAAATTACCGGGAATGAAGATGAACTTCATCCCATCCTCAAGAAAAGGAAGGGCCTCTTTCATTATTGGCATCTGGCCAAAGGAGGGAACCACCACGTAAACAACTTCCGCTCCTTTCAGGACTTCTTCCATTTTCGATGAGGCTTTCAGCTTTCCGAATCCCTCTATGGCACCGGTCAATTGTATCCCACCCTGCGCCTTTATCTTATCGAGCTTTTCCGCAAATGCCGGATGTTCATAGAGCCGGACATCATTCCCCTTCATGGCAAGATGGCCACTCAGTGCCTGTCCTCCATTTCCTGCTCCCAATATTGCGATCTTTTTCATTGTTTACATCATCCCTTCTGTATTTATGTATGACTGTCCTACATTTGTCTGATACAATACGCCTGTAACTATGCTTTTCTCCGGATCGGATAAGTTCAGCTGAAGGGGCATTGAAATCTGGTATAATGTCCGGGTTGATACCCTTGCCTCTATCCCCTGATCCCAACTGATTGCATTTTCAAAAAACCTTGAGAAGGTGACTTGACCTTGTTTAAACCTGCTAACAGATCCACCCTTTATGAGAATGTGCTTCAGCAGATACTGAATGCTGTGAAAAAAGGCAAATGGAAACCGGGAGAAAAGATCCCCGGAGAGCTTGCCCTGGCTGAACAGTTCCAGGTAAGTCGTAACTGCATCAGGGAGGCCCTTAAGGCCCTTTCCATTCTCAAGATCCTTGAAGCAAGGTCAGGGCAGGGAACCTTTGTTTCGGAAGAAGCCCTTCGCCAGATAACTAACCAGGAACTGACCGAACATCTCTCTGAAAACGTCTCCATTATAGAACTCATGGAGATCAGGATCCTCCTGGAGACCCAGCTTATTCGATGGGCCATTGAAAGAGGGACCGAGGAGGAATTCGAAAAACTTAAATCCATTATCGAAGAAGAGCGTCAGTTCGGAAGGGAATTATCCGAATCCAGCCTTCAACCCCGTGCTGAATTCCACAGAGTTCTTGCAGAGATCTCTGGAAATAGCCTGGCTGTCAAGTTCCTGAACTCCATCCGAAGCGAATTCGATGCCCAGAGAAAGAGATACCTGGATATGACCCAGGACCAGTGGGAAGATATGATGAACGAACATGAGAAGATCCTGGAACTCATTGTAAACAGGGATGCAGAAAAGGCCATCGCTGAAATGAAAAGACATCTCCAGAGAATGGAAGTAGTTATCAAGTGACAGAATTTCTCTTCAAATACCGTCACTCTGAAAAAAGCCGGGCCGAAGCCCGGCTTAACTAATTTTCAATTCCCTATGGTCACCCGCTTGGTGACATACCTGTCAAGCACTTCGTCAAGCAGTTCTATTCCAAGTCCGGGTCCAACCGGGGCTTTTACCCTTCCATCCACGATGTTGGAGGTATAGTCCGTCACATCTGCATCGAGTCGAAGGGGGGAGAAATAGGCATGGCCGTACTCATATAGATTGGAGACTGTCAGGGCTATGTTGAGCGAAGCCGCCTGGGTAATTCCCTCCTCTATCATTGAATTGAAGAGGATGTCGATACCCTTGCTCCTGGCAAGTTCGATGATCCGAAGAGAATTTCTTACCCCGCCGTTCTTGCAGACCTTTATGCTGAACACATCAGCTGCACCGACCCGGATGACCTCCTGGGCATGGCGATAGGAGAGCAGACTTTCATCCACTGAAACGGGTACCCCACACTTCCTTCGAATATCTGCCACCCCCTCAATATTCTCGGCATCTATGGGCTGTTCAAAAAGGACCGGGGCTGCTTCCTTAGCTATCTTGATGAATTTCATTGCAGAAGCCATATCGTATCCCTGGTTGGCATCTATTATGATTGGGAAATCCTTACCCAAAGCATCCCTTACAGCAAGAACACTGTTGGCATCATGGATCGGATCTCCGCCCACCTTGACCATGATGGAATGATACTTGCTGTCTCTGACAGCTTCTGCTGCTGCCACGGTTTCTTCAATGGTACCTCCACCTATGGAACCCATAATTGGTATATCTTTCCGGAGAGCCCCGCCAAGTACCCTATAGAGGGGCATCCCTGCAGCTTTACCCAGAAGATCGTAGCATGCCATGTCTATGGCGGCTTTTGCCATATGGTTATCCCTTACCATTTCATCCATGATGGTATTGATCATGAGAGTATTGGTGGGATCCTCACCAATTATCGAAGGTGCAAGATCCTGTTTCAGGACCGCTGCAACAGTCTCTGGGGTCTCACCGGTGAATTTACCCATGGGGTCGGTCTCACCGTAACCGCATAGACCTTCATCGGTATTTATCTTCACTATTACAGGCTTTGTATCCCTCAGGAAACCATATCGTTTCGACAGCTTGTAATGATGGGGCAGAGGGATACAGGTTTGGATGATCTCTATGGATGTTATTTTCATTTCAGATATCACATCACCTTTCAAGAAATTTCATAAGATCCAGCTAATGAATAAAACCTGCAATCGTAGGCAGGAACATGGAGAGAGGCTCCCAGAAAGTGGTTAGCAGAATAGCCGGTATGGAGCCGAACAGGATCAGGAGCATGGCCGGTTTCATCATCTTGTCTATTGTCACATTGCCTGTCCTCGCTCCGATGTAGAGAATCCCTGCCATGGGAGGGGTCATCATTCCCATGCCGAGGTTCGTCCCGAGAATTGCGGCGAAATGGATGGGATGTACTCCAAGTTTCAGGACCACCGGATAAAGAAGTGGTGTTACCATAAGTATTCCGCTGAGCTCGTCCATGATCATTCCGATAAAGATCAGGAAAAGATTGATCAGAAGGAGCAGCAGAACCTTGTTGTCGGTAACCCCCAGAAGTACCTGGGCTATCTGTTGGGGAACCTGTTCCATGGTGTATATACGACTCAGGATGGCGGCGAAGAAGGTCATGAGCATCATGGTTCCCGTGGATACAGCGGAAGACCTCAACAGGAAGAACATCTTCCCGATCTTCATTTCCCTGTAGATTAAAACACTGAGAACTATGGAATAGAAAACAGCTGCGGCAGCTGCCTCGGTGGGAGTCATGATACCTCCGTAAATACCACCAAGGATCATCACAGGAAGCAGGATGGCTCCAAAGGCCGACCTGGACTTCTGCCCCACCAGTTTCATCTGTTCGTCAAAAGGTCTCCTTGGTTCTACCTGTACGGAAGGCATTTTTCTGACCAGGAATATATTGATGATGCAGAACAGACCTGCCAGTAACAGGCCTGGCCCGATAGTAGCAAGAAAACAGGCGGCTACGGATTGGCCAGTGACGAAAGCATACATGATCATGGCCAGACTCGGGGGTATCATGGTACTCAGAACAGCCGAAGAACTTATCAGGGCCGCGGAATAGCCCCTGGGATAACCGTGCTTTTCCATCTGGGGTATCATTATGGTCCCTATGGCGATAACAGAAGAAGCCGCAGCGCCAGAAATTGCCCCGAACACACATGAAACAAGAACAGCAACTACTCCAAGACCGCCTTTCATTCTCCCTGTCATAACATAGACAAGGTCTATGAGCCTCTTCGCTATACTTCCTCCCGTCACGAGATATCCCGTGGCGATAAAAAAGGGCAGGCTGAGAAGGGTCACCGAGTTCATCTTTGCAAATCCGACCGGTAGCAGAAAAGAAGGATCTATCCCCTTGGTAAAGGTAAGGAAAATGGTGGAAACCAGGAATCCGAAAGGTATGGGAACTCCTGCAAATATAAGTAGGGTAAATATGACCAGAGAAGCCAGGATGATCAGATCCATGATTCAACCTCCTCCCTGGCAGAGAGCATCTCCACTGGAAGAGGACCTTTATGGCGGATGATCTTGACCCACTGGATAAATTCCACCAGGAAATAAAAACTCATAAGGATCAGACCAACAAAAATACTCAACTGGAAATAGACGACCGGATAAGTGCTTCCAAAAAGGGTGGACCTTGACTGCTCTCCCCTGACGAACCCCCATACCGTGTAATCATAAGCCCAGGGGATGACATAGGTGGCCGCTGCAAAGGCTATGAAACTTGTCACCGCACGGCACTTGGCATAATTAAGGGATGTTCCGAATACAAGATGGGTAAGTTCGGCCTTGATGTGACTCCTCTCATATGCCCCATATGAAGCCCCTATAAAATACATCCAGAAGGCGAAATATGCCGCCAGTTCCTCAATACCCACAAAGGAAGTCTTGAAAAAATATCTGAGGATAACCTCGGTGAAAACAGCCGTGGTCGAGATACATACCGATATCACCAGGATGAGACGCTGGACTTTCAAGAGAAATACCCATATGGAGTCTACAAGTTTTTTCAAAATAACACCTCTTTCACTAGATCCGGGCACTTGCCCTTTTAACGATCCACCAGCCGACGCGGTGTACCCGGATTGTAGTATCCCACTTCACAGGCGTTCAGTTTTTTCGGTTTTTCAGATAAGGGTGCCTGACCTTGAAGGCCGGCACCCTTTGGTATTACAAAGCTCAGAGGGAAAAAGCGGATTTACAGTTAAAGCAGCCCTGCGTGCTTCCTCATGACGTCCATGATCTCCTTGCCGATCACATCGTCCATGGCAGGCCATACGGTTTCACGGACCTTCTTGGCTATAACGGCAAGCTGTTCGTCTGTGGGCATGATGACCTTGATCCCTGCTTCTGCAAGGGAATCACGGTATTTCTGGTCTTCTGCCATGGCTGAGGTGAAACTCTCGGCTCCGTATTTGATACAGGCATCCTCGACTATCTTCTGCTGTTCAGGAGTAAGCTTTTCCCAGACCTTCTTGTTCATATAGGCAAAGGAGTTCTGAAAATGGGTATTGTACTGGACCCAGACCTTTGTGACATCCCTGAAGGATGACCAGGTGTTGAAAGGCTGTCCCCCGATCTGACAGTCCACGAGTTTGGTCTGCTGGGCAATGTAAAGTTCGCCCCAGGGAACAGGGGTAGGATTGAAACCAAGGGCGATAACGAGTTTCTCCCATGCCTGGTTGCCTGGAGGAAAACGCATCTTGTAGCCCTGTTTGTCGGCGTCGGGATCAAGCACATCGAACTCCGGAACTGAAGCGAATCCACCGCCGCCAAAACCTGCTGCTACAACAGAAAGGGCCTTGAGTCCGATACCATCCATGGCATCGGCCATTATATTGAAAAGATAGGGATCCTCTCCAAGATAGGCTTCCTTTGCTTCTTCCCAGTTCATTACGGAATAGGGAAGGACCCTTACCTGGAGTCTGGCATCGTAGGAAGGAGAAACCGGAAGGACACCGATATCCACAGCCCCTCGCATGATCTGTTCGGACACTTCCATCCAGTCACCCAGCTGGTTGGCAGGATAAAGAGTGATCTGTATGGCTCCGTCCGTCTTTTCCTCGATCTCCTGAATGATGGCCTTGCAAAGATTGTCAACCAGGGAGTCCACTGGATGATAATGGGCCATTTTCCACTTGACTACCTTCTGTTCTGCCATTGCACCCGTGCATCCCAGTGAAAGAATGAGACCAGCAATAACAAGAAGCATTACCATTTTCTTCATCGAGAATACCTCCTTAAGAATGTGGTGAAACAAAAACTTCCAGGAACTACTCTTCCCCTTTTACCCTACTTTTCTCTGACATGTTCCAACGGCTTCGGGTTGCTTTATGATTGAAATGAAAGAAGAAGGGAAAGCCAACTGGCTGTTGTTTATATGTATTACTGTATAACTGTAGGACAGGTGGAATTGTAGATACAATAATCGTTTTCCCGTCTTATGTCAAGGGGGAAAATAAAACCTGACAAGCTGTTATCCCTTGTGAAATCAGGGACGATTACGACACGACCTCTTGAGAAGATCCTTTTCTGAAATAGCAGGTATTTCTATTTTTTCCTCTATGTAAAGATTGATGAGTCTTCGTTTTATTCTGGCATATTATCACTTTACTTCTATGTAACACCTGCTTTATAATGCCATATAACCACGTCCCGGATAGGGAAGACCCTTTCCCGGGATCAGGTAATGTTTTCCCAATCCTTAATGCCTGTATAAGGCAAATAGAGAGAGGAGATGGCGTAATGAGGAGAATATTAACCGTTTTTGTCATCACCACCCTGGTGATGATGGTAGGCCTTCCTGCCTTTGCAGCAGTGGAGATCAAGATAGGCCACGTGCTGAACTCGGATCACGCATGGCACACCAACCTTGAAGGTTTTGCCAAAGACGTAGCTGCTGAAACTGAAGGAAGGGTTGAAGTGAAGATCTATCCCAGCGCCCAGCTGGGCAATGAAAAGGACGTAATTGAAGGGCTGACCCTTCAGACCATCGACGGAGGTCTGATCGGCGGAGGATCTTTCCAGTCTATCGAACCCAAGTTTGGCATCGAGGCATTGCCCTATGCATGGAAGGATCACCAGACCGCCTACAATGCCATGGATGGAGAAATCGGAGAAATGCTGCTGGGCATCCTTGAATCCAAGGGTATCAAGGGACTCGCCTGGTGGGAAAATGGCTTCAGGAACATCACCAACAGCAAGAAACCCATCGTTGTCCCTGCAGATATGCAAGGTCTCAAGATCCGTGTAACTCCTGACAAAATGAGACTGGACACCTTCAACACCCTCGGTGCATCTCCCATGCCGATCAACTTTGGAGAACTCTACACCGCCCTCCAGCAGGGTGTGGTGGACGCCCAGGAGAATCCCCTGGCCATCATTTACTCCAGCGCTTTCTATGAAGTTCAGAAATATCTTTCTCTGAGCGGTCATATCTGGGGCTCTGCCCTTCTCTGCGTGAACAGCTCGGTTTGGAACAGACTTCCCGACGGGGATAAGGTCATCGTGGAAAAACTCGCCATGAAATGGCGTGACAGGGAGCGCGAGCAGATCATGGCCCAGGAAAAGGACTTCCTGGCAAAATTGACTGAAAAAGGCATGGAGATCAACGAAGTCGACAAGGCCGCTTTCAAGGAAGCGGTTCAGCCCGTATGGAATGATTACGAATCTGTCTTCGGCAAGGAACTTATGGACCTTGTGAGGAAATATGGCGAATAAGCTTTTCCATCTATTCTTCAGGGCGGTGGATATCTTGCTTTCCATCGCCCTTCTTGTTGTTTTTGCAGAAGTAGTCACAGAAGTGAGTTCAAGGTATGTTTTCCATACTCCTCTGCCCTGGGGGGCAGAGGTATCCCAGACCCTTCTGGTATGGATAACCTTCCTTGGTGCAGCTGAAGCTGCACGCAGGAAAGAACACATGGCAGTCACCTTTATCCTTGATGCCGTAAAACCGGAAAAGCTCCGGGGATTCCTGAAAAGGGCGGGGACCCTTATCATGCTGGCGTTCCTGGCCATAGGGGTATGGTCTGGATGGCAGGTGGTTACCAGGACCTGGACAATGCGCACCACCACCCTCCAGATTCCGGCAGGTATCCTTTATCTTGCCCTGCCTGTAGGCTTTATTGTTATGATCCTTGCAATCATCCTTCCCGCTTCCTCTGAAGGAAATACCTGCGAGAAAGACCCCCTGTCTGATTCTCACACAAAGAAGGATCGGGGGAATCTGCCTTGCTGACCCTTCTCGCAGTAATGGGAATATCCATAGCCATTGGCATCCCGGTAGCTTTCGCAATAGCTATTTCAGGAACCGCCTACCTCATCTTCGAGTCCACTGTCCCTCTGCTTGTGGTGGCCCAGAGAATGGTGGTGGGAGTTGATTCTTTCACCCTCCTGGCTATCCCTCTCTTCCTTCTGGCCGGCAGTCTTATGGCCGAAGGTGATATCACACCCAGGATAATGAGGTTTGCTGCAACCCTGGTGGGACATATTCCGGGAGGAATGGCCATGGTAATGGTAGTTTCCTGTATGTTCTTCGGTGCCATTTCAGGGTCTGGAGTAGCTGATGTGGCAGCCATAGGCTCCATACTGCTTCCCGCGATGAAAGACCAGGGGTACAAGCCGCCTTTCAGCGCATCTCTTCTGGGATGTTCAGGGGCCCTGGCGACCGTTATTCCCCCGAGCATAGTCATGGTAATACTTGGGGTCACCATGGGGGCATCCATAGGAAAACTTTTCCTTGGAGGGATCCTACCTGGAGTTGCCACTGGAAGTGCCCTTATGGTGATAGCTTACTTTTTCTCTGTGAAGGAAAAATATCCTCGCCTGCCCAGGGCAACCTGGAAAGAGAGACTCACTGCCTTCTGTGATGCCTTCCTGCCCCTGCTGGCGCCGGTGATCATTCTGGGAGGAATACTGAAGGGTATCTTTACTGCCACTGAGGCTGGTGGGGTGGCTGCCCTTTATGCCCTTATCCTTTCCATGTTCGTTTATCGCAAGGTATCAGTGAAAAGACTTTTCGGTATCAGTCTTGAAGTAGCCCGGATAAGTGCAGTGGTGCTTTTCATAATTGCTGCAGCAAATCTTTTCGGCTGGATCCTGGCCGCTGAGGATATACCCCAGAAAGTGGCCAACCTGATCCTTTCAATTTCCACAAATTACTGGATAGTGCTTCTGCTTTTCAACCTGCTTCTGCTTATGCTGGGCATGTTCATGGAGACGATAGCTATAATAATCATCGTTCTTCCTATTTTCTTTCCTATCATGTCCCAGCTTGGAATGGATCCAATCCACCTGGGAGTAATGGTCTGCGTAAATCTTGCCATAGGGGCCAATACTCCTCCACTGGGAGTGGACCTCATAGCAGCCTGCAGGATAGCTAATGTCAAGTATGAGGATTCCTTCCGTTTCCTTGCTCCTTTCCTGGGAGCCATGGTCTTTATCCTGGCGTTGATGGTGGTGTTCCCACCTTTTGTTACCTGGATACCCAACCTGCTGATAAAATAGGTCAGGACAATATAAGAAGGCGGGGGCCAGGCCCCCGCCTTCTTATATTCTGAGTTAAAGGGAATCTACATTCCCATGTAGGCCTTCTTCACCTCGTCGGACTCGAGAAGTTCCCTGGCAGCCCCATACTGGACTATTCTCCCGGTCTGCAGTACATAACCTCTATCAGCAATTTCCAGGGCTTCCTGGACCATCTGTTCCACAAGAAGTATGGTCATGCCGGACTTGTTGATCTTGACGATGGCCTCCATGACCTTTTCCACCAGTGAGGGCATGAGACCCAGGGACATCTCGTCAAGCATGAGAAGGGCGGGTTTTGACATAAGTCCCCTGGCGATGGCAAGCATCTGCTGCTCTCCACCGCTCATGGTCTCAGCTGTCTGGCTCGCCCGGTCCTTCAGCCTGGGAAAGAGCTCAAATACCTCTTCAAGCCTCTCCTTGATCTCCTTCCTGTCCTTCTTGATGAAGGCCCCGAGTTCAAGATTCTCCTGGACAGAGAGCTTGGCAAAAAGCCTTCTTCCTTCGGGGACATAGCTTAAACCGATCTTCATCGTCTCGTGGGCAGGCATCCTGGTAATATCCACACCATTGAAGGTGATCTTCCCTTCATAGGGGGTCATAAGCCCGGCAATGGTCCGCATGGTAGTGGTCTTGCCGGCTCCGTTGGCACCAACGATGGAAACCAGCTCCCCTTCGTTGACCTCGAGGGAAATACCATGGATCACCGGGATACCATCATAACCGGCCTGGATATCCTGAACCTGAAGGATCGGTCCGCTCATGATAATTTCGCCTCCTTCAGTCTTTTCGCGAATTTTTCACCAAAATAGGCAGTGATGACCTTTTCATC
>Ga0272441_10001249_pt1 | contig 54477 bp, 49 predicted proteins | sample SSMProp6N_FD_193582 | JGI IMG/M metagenome (GOLD analysis project Ga0272441, IMG submission 193582) | Marine sediment archaeal communities from Little Sippewissett salt marsh, Falmouth, MA, United States - SSM-Prop-6N | ecosystem: Environmental > Aquatic > Marine > Wetlands > Sediment ...
CGATGTTGTCGATCGGCTCCGCCTGACGGGTCACGGCATCGAGGTGGTCGGCCTCTCCGCCGGGCGAAACGTCGAGCTGTTGGCAAGGCAGATTGAGTCCCACGTCCCTCAGAGTGTCTCGGTCGCTGAGCCAGATGCCGCCCGGGAACTTCAGCGGCGGTTCCCTGACCTTCGTGTTCTCCACGGGGACGAGGGACTCCGCAGAATCGCAGGACTGGACGAGGTTGACATGCTGGTCAACGGACTCGTCGGAGCCGTCGGTCTGGCTCCGACGCTCGAGGGCCTCAAACGGGGACGGACGGTCGCTCTCGCCAACAAGGAAAGCCTGGTAGTGGGGGGGGACCTCGTGCGCCATGCGCTCGACGAGCATGGAGGCCGCCTCTTCCCTCTCGACAGCGAGCACAGCGGGTTGCTGCAGTGCCTCGAAGCCGGAAGATCCGACGATGTCACCCGCGTGATTCTGACAGCATCCGGAGGTCCGTTCCTACGAATGGAGGTCGATGCGCTCGCGCGTGCTACGCCGGCCGAGGCGCTCGCTCATCCGAACTGGTCCATGGGATCGCGGATCACGATCGATTCCGCCACGATGGTCAATAAGGCATTCGAGGTCGTCGAGGCACACCACCTGTTCGACCTGGCCTACGAACGGATTGACGTTCTCATCCATCCCGAGTCGTTCGTCCATGCCCTCGTGGAGTACGGCGATGGTTCAGTGATCGCACAGCTTGCGACGCACGACATGCGCATCCCGATTCAGTACGCGCTGACCTACCCGGAACGGCGCTCTACGGAGCTGCCAAGGCTCGCGCTCGCCGAGGCGTGCGCACTGCACTTCGAGCCACTCGACCCGGATCGTTTCCCGGCGTTCGCTGTTGTCCTCTCCGCCGCGCGTGCCGGGGGAAGCGCGCCCGCTGCCGTCAACGCAGCGGACGAAGTCCTCGTCGCTCGGTTCCTGCGCGGAGAGATCCCGTTTACGGGAATCGCGTCAGGGCTGAGCGCCGTCCTCGACCGATGGCGAAGCGAGACCCGAGACGAGCCCATCTCGCTCGACGTGCTGCTTGAGGTCGATCATTGGGCTCGCGACACGGCCTTCGAGTTCAAGCCTCCCACACAGCTTCGATAGGCTGGTCGGTCATCCGTTCGGTTCCGAGCTTCGTCCGAAACCGCCAACTACTGACCAGAGCCCTGACCACCGTGCGTAGAGGAGATACAGGAGGATCCCGGCGAGCGTAGGCACGGCAACCGCGAGCGCGGGGATGTCCCCTCCGATCGCCTGCCGCGTCCCGAAGACCACTCCCGCGAGCAACGCCGATCCGACTCCGATTGCGAGAAGATGTCTGCCCTGTTCCCTCGACCAGCGCATGGAGGAACGCAGGAAGGCGAACAGGATGATGGCGTTGACAAGGCCGGCACCGGCCGTCGCGAGCGAGAGGCCCGCTTCCCGCATCGGTCCCACCAGAATGAGGTCCAACGCCACGTTCACGCCGACAGCGCCAACGCAGGCGAGAAGAGGAAGCGTCGTTCTGCCTAGCGCATAGCATGCGCGGGTCTGCACGTAGACCAACCCATATGGCAAGAGGCCCAGCGCATACGCGGAGAGCGCGCCGGCCGTGCGCACCGTGTCGGAGGGTCCGAAGCTTCCATGCTCGAACAGGAGGCAGATGATGTCGTGGCCGATAACGAGCAGCCCGACCATGGCAGGGAGGAGCACGAACGCGCTTGCGATGAAGCCGTCTCCAAGATACCGAGAGAATCGACCGGTCTCGCCACGAGCCCAAGCCGCCGATAGGCGTGGTAGAAGCGCGGTGGCGATGCTCACGGCGAACACACCCAGAGGTAGCTGGAACAGGCGCATCGCGTACTGGAGGGCCGCGATCCCGCCGTCGGGGAGATGGGACGCGATCTTGTTGTCGACCAGCAGGTTGATCTGGGCGACCGCAAGAATAACCACGGCAGGCGCCATCCTGTTTCCGAACTCTCGAACTGCCGGGTGTAGCGGCAGGAGGGTGAAGCGAAACCGGAATCCGAGCCTTCGCAGCGCCGGCAGCTGACTCAGCAACTGTCCCGCACCTCCGATCAGGACTCCAAGCGCAAGTCCGAGGATCGGCTGATGAGGGAAAGCGGGCGACACAACCAGGACGCCCACGATCATGCCGACGTTGAACCAGACCGGCGCGAACGAGGCGGGGAAGAAGCGGTGCCGGGCGTTGAGGACTCCCATGAAAACGGCTGCAAGACCTATCAAGGCAATAAACGGGAAGACGATCCGTGCGAGTGTCACCGCCAGAGACAGCTTCTCGGCGGGGAAGCCGCTCGCCAGAAAGGGCACGTACGCCGGAGCGAGCAAGATGCCGACAACGACCGTCACGGGAAAGAAGATCAGGAGGAGCGACAACAGGTTGCTGGCAAACCTGTCCGAATCCTGACATGCCGCGTCCGCACCGTTGTGTAGGCGCGCCTCGTTGGCTTCCTGATACTCTGTGGACGAATCACCCAGCGAACCCTTCGCGCCACCGACCCGCAGGCGGGTATAGATCGGGACGAACGCCGTCGACAGCGCACCTTCGGCGAGCAAGCTCCTCAGGAAGTGCGGGACGAAAAACGCGATGAGAAAGGCATCGTACGCCGCACTGGCGCCAAACCGGTGCGCAATCGCCGCCTCACGCGCCAGACCGAGGAGTCGGGAGGCGCCCGTGGCGACCGCCATCAACAGGACGTCGCGCGCCAGTCTCCTCATTCGCTCATCGGTACAAGGAGCAGGGCGACTGCCACACGATCGCCATCGCTGAGTTCATGGCACCCTCGATCGGAGACGGCAAGCGAACTCGAACCACTCGAGCGGAGCACAAATGCGTCCTTCGCAGGCACGGAGAGAGACTGAAGGTACGCACGCAGTTCGCCAACCGCAGCGCCTGCGCTTCGCTCGTTCTGCGGGATCGAAAGGAAGATGAGGCCGCCGTGCCAGTCGACGATCACCACGCTCCACGCGCGAGCTTGCTCCAGATCGTAGATCTTGCTCGTGTCCTCGGCGAGTCCTTCTCGCACGAGAACTGCCTCGATCGACACCGCATTTTGCAGACGCTCGGGAAGCTCCTCCGTGTAACACACCAGCTGTGCGTCGTCGCCGAGCGAAACGGCGGCAAAGCGGGCACTCGCCTCCCCGCTCGCCACGATCAGCGTCGCTGTCGGATCTCGGTCGACGAACGTCCCATGATAAACGGAGACGACCTTGCCCCCCCTCACTTTTAGAACGGAGAAGCCTCCGGGTACACCCTGCGCGATCTCTCCCCGATAGCCCGGCGGATAGGCGATCGCCTCACCGTAGCGGATCGGCCGACCTACGTCATCGATAGGCATCTCGGAACCCTCGGCCCGCAGGACCGCGCGGCCTGTCCCACGGACTGCCGAAAGCCGGCCGAACGCATCAACGGCGAGCAAGACCTCCTCATCCGAAGTCAGACTCAACGGAACACCGTCGATCACGAGGCAGGTCACCGTCTCTCCTGCACCGAGGCCGACAGCGGCGGATTGCTCGTTCACAAGCGTAGAAAGCGGAACGAGATCCCCGAGTCCGGTGATCGCGATGGACGGGCGAACACGGTAGCGAGTTCTCCACGCCTCGATGCGTTCGTAGTTCACACAGGTCGCGCCTGCCGCGAGAAGGAACTCCGATTCAACCAACTCTCGATCATCGCCGATCTCGGTCACGAACTCCGAGTACGTTCTCTCCCCCACTTCGACGGTCACGGAGAAGAATCCGTCTGCTTCGAATCGTCTCATGCGAAGAGCCCCGATCTCTCGCAGCGACACGAAAACGTCGAGCCTGCCGGATCCGGCAAACTGCGCCTCGACACGGGACATTGGGCCGTCGCCAAGCACGACCGAGCGGTGAGAGAACGGGGCACTGCAATGATGGAACCGGATACGGAATGACTCCGAGTCGACGGCAAGCACTTCAACTGGAACGAACTCGTCGAACCGGAGGACGACGCACTCCTCGGACACGTCAAACTCGCTCACCGTCGCGGCCTCAACTTCTACGTACGTCGCAGACCCGAGCCGACGGGTGATGCCCCCTGTAAGCCCTACAATCCACTCCAGAGAGACGTAAACCTCTCCATCGAGTACGGGGAGGTCGGCTTTGCGGACTTGATCGCGACCGCCGCTCCAGCGAAGGGCGACGCTTCCTTCCTCCTCATCGGTCACCTCAATCCCTATGAGGCTGCCAAATTCGGAGAGCGGAACGAGAAGGCCCCCTTCATCTTCAACAGGCGCCGCGACGAGCTGCACGGAACGTCCGTTGAGGAAGAACTGCTCCTCTTCTGCGAAAACTCCTGCCGCCAGGGCAAGAAGAGACAGACAAGCGACCGTGCCGATCCACCGGCCCCGCATCGAGGTTACTCCTCCTTCGCCCCCTCCTCGTCGACACGGATCCGCACATCGGCCGAAATGCCCTTGTAGAGGTTGATCGTGACTGAATGCGGCCCGAGAGTCTCGATCGGCCGTTCTAACTGCACTCTGGATGCCTCTATGTGCTCGCCGATGATCTCCTCGATCTGCGCAATGATGTCCTCAATCCGAACCGATCCGTAGAGCCGATCGTCATCGTGCGCCTTCCGGACGAAGACCAGCGTGTGATCGGCAAGCTTGTCTCGCAGCAGGGCTGCCTTCTCCTCGCGCGCGAGGAGCTCTGCTTCGTGAGCCGCCCTCTCTTTCGCATACCGCGCAACGTTGTGTTCCGTGGGCTCGACGGCCAACCCTCGAGGAAGGAGGTAGTTGCGCGCGAATCCATCCGCAACGTCGACGACCTCGCCGACGTGTCCGACGTTCTCCAGCGTCTCTGTCATGAGTACCTTGGCGATGACAATCACCCCTATCTATCGGCGAATTGTAGGCGGCATCGCGAGACCCGTCAAACGGCGATTCTGTCGGCATGAACGGGCATGGTATACTTCGCGTCGATGAACCGCCTCGTCGAGTGGGCCAAGCGCCGTGATCGCGTTCTGGTGATGGGAATCGTCAACGTGACGCCGGATTCCTTTCACGACGGTGGCCGCCATGCCTCGGCCAATGTGGCCGTCGCGCGCGCTCTACGGTTGGAGGCCGACGGAGCGGATATTGTCGACATCGGCGGAGAATCGACGAGGCCAGGCGCGGAGCCGCTGCCGGCCGATGTGGAATTGGAGCGGGTTCTCCCCGTTATCGCGGAGGTTCGCAGGCGCAGCCAGGTTCTTCTCTCGGTGGATACGACCAAAGCGGGTGTCGCTCGCGAGGCCCTCGCAGCAGGGGCCTCGATGGTCAACGATGTTAGCGCGCTTCGACTCGATGACAGGATGGGCGAGACCGTCGCCGCGGCCGGCGCATTCATCGCGCTGATGCACATGCAGGGGAAGCCGGAGACAATGCAGGAGGACCCGACGTACGAAGATGTCGTCGAGGACGTCCGCGAATTCCTGCGAGAGCGGATTGCAGCCGCAGTCGCGTCAGGGATCTCGACCGATCGCGTCCTGATCGATCCCGGCATTGGGTTCGGCAAACGCCTCCACCACAATCTCGCGCTTCTTCGAGGCTTGCAGCGCCTCGCGACCCTCGGTCCACCGATCCTCTGCGGGCTCTCGCGCAAGTCCTTCCTCGGGACGATCCTCGATCTTCCCTCTGAGGAGCGCCTGGAGGGGACAATCGCCGCAAACGCAGTTGCCATAGTAAACGGCGCGGATGTCATCCGCGTCCATGACGCGAGAGAAGGGAGGCGAACGGCGGACGTGGCATTCCTCCTACGCCAAAGATGACGCTTCAGGTTCGCGAATTCGTCAGCCACGCAGGTCAGCGCTTCCCCATCCTGGTGACTTTGCCGGGGGACGCAGAAGCGGACGACCAGCTGCGCATCGTGGAGGCCATCACCCTGGAGGGGGAGGCCTTCGCCCAGCTTTCCACGCTTTACTTGAGTGTCCGAATCACTGCGCCGGTGCGCCAACCGTGTCGACGCTGCCTCACCCCCGTGACCTCGGTGGTGGACTTGCAGGAGGAGTTTGAAGTGCCGATCGCCCCTGGCAACGACACCGTCGAGCTTCGGCCGGACGCGGTCCGGCTCGTTCTGTCGGCGCACGATCCGAACGTCGTTTGCCGTGAGGATTGCCGGGGACTCTGCCCGGTGTGCGGCGCGAACCTGAATCGACAGCCGGACCATGATTGCCACCCGGGGGAAGAGGAGACCAGGACGATACGGGATCGCTTGTCATGGACGAACGATTCGTAGCCATCGGACTCGACCCTGGCCTGGCTACGACCGGGTACGGCGTGGTGGCATCTACGGCGGCCGGATGGGAAGTCTTGGCTGGCGGAGTCATCCGAACAGATAAGGACACGCCGCGCGCGCGCCGGCTGCGCGAGATCTTCGACGAGACTCGCTCGCTGATGGAGGAGTATCGGCCAACCGGCGTCGCGATCGAGGAGGTCTTCCTGGCGACGAACGCGAAAACAGCGATGCGAACGGCGGAAGCTCGCGGCGCACTGCTCATGGCCGCCTCGGGAACTCCCGTCCGCGGATACACGCCCCTCCAAGTGAAGAAACGGATCACGGGATACGGGAAGGCGAACAAGGCGCAGGTGCAAGCGATGGTGAAGCGCCTCCTCTGCCTTGCCGAGACGCCGAGGCCGGATGATATGGCCGACGGGCTCGCGCTCGCCCTCTGTTATCTTCTCGATCTGCGCGGGCCTTGCGGGGTGAACGATGTCTATCTATAGGCAGGTTCTCCGATTGCCGCACGAACTCGACGAAGGCCGGCTCCTTCTCTTCGACGGCCACTCCCTCGCCTATCGATCCTACTACGCGATTCGGGATCTGACCACACGAGCCGGTGAGCCGGTCAACGCCGTCTTCGGTTTCTGGCGCGCCCTCCTCCGAACTCTGCGCGATCATCCGTCCGCGTTCGTCGCTGCGGCGTTCGATGCTGGCGGAATCACGTTTCGTCACGAGATGTACCCGCAGTACAAGGCAACGCGGACGCCGATGCCGGAGGACCTCGCCTCTCAGCTGCCGCTCATCGAGCGTCTTCTCGCTGCGCTGGGAATCTGCACGATCTCCGAGCCAGGGGTCGAAGCCGACGACGTCCTGGCCACGTTGGCGAGGGAGGCCGCCTCTTCCGGCCTCCAGTGTCTAATCGTCACAAGCGACAAGGACATGGCCCAGCTCGTCGACGAACGAGTGGCTCTCCTCCGGCCAAGCGGACGCGGATCGCCCCCCGATCAGCAGATTCTCGATTCGGAGGGTGTCCGCGCGAAGTACGGTGTGCCGCCGGAGCGAATCGTCGATTGGCTCGCTCTCGTCGGAGACACGTCGGACAACGTCCCTGGAGTCCCGAGTATCGGAGAAAAGACGGCCGCGAGACTCCTGGAGGAGTTTGGATCTCTCGATGGACTCCTGGCGAACGTCGAGAGCGTGAGGAATGAGCGAGTACGCAAGAACCTTGGCGACCACGCTCAGCTCGCCTATCTGGCACGCCGTATGATCCTGCTCAAGAGCGATCTCCCACTCGGCGACGTCCGCCAGACCTGCCGGCTCGGCTCCATCGACACGGATGCGCTGGCAGCCTTCTTTTCGGCGGTCGAGTTCGGAAGCGCATTGCTCGAGACGGATCTTGAGCCTTCTCAGACACCCACCGAAGAGCCCGCCCGTAACGCCAAGTACCGGGCCATCCTGACTGAGTCGGAGTTTCATGAGCTGATCGAGGATCTGCGCGGACGCGAGGCGTTCGCACTGGATCTGGAGACAACCTCCCTCGATCCGATGCGGGCTGAGATCGTGGGCGTCGCTCTGTCGCCCGAGCCGTACGTCGGCTATTACATTCCCGTCGGGCATGATGTACTCGGCATACCAGATCAGCTGGCAATCAAGGCTGTTCTCGACGCGCTACGCCCACTCATCGAAAGCGAACGCCCGCGGATTTGGGGGCAGAACCTCAAGTACGATGTCGCGGTCCTCGCACGGTACGGAGTCCGCGCACAAGGGATTGGCTTCGACACGATGATCGCGTCGCATCTTGTCCGGCCAGATGAACGTCGCCACAACCTCGAGCAGATCGTCGAAACGTATCTCGGTCACAGCGTCACGACCTACGAGGACGTGGCGGGCAAGGATGGCTCCTTCGCCTCGGTGCCGCTCGACGCGGCGACGCAATACGCGGCGGAGGATGCGGAGATCGTTCAGCGCCTACACGCGCCTCTGGCTTGTGCGCTCGAGGAGATTGGCGCCACCTCCCTGTTCTCGGAAGTGGAGATTCCTCTGATCGATGTGCTCGTCCGAATGGAGCGACACGGGATCCTGGTAGACACGCGCTTGCTCGCCGAGCAAGGAGAAGGACTACGGAAGGAACTCAAGATCGTCGAAGCCGATCTCGCCGAGATGGCCGGAGAGCCGTTCAACCCCAGTTCTCCGAAGCAGGTCGCCGAGATCCTGTTCGAGCGACTCGGCCTTCCAGTCATTGATCGAACGAAAACGGGTCCCTCAACGAATGCTCGCGTCCTGAGCGAACTTGCCATCCACCACCCGTTCCCGGGAAAGCTGATGGCCCACAGGCAACTGAAGAAGCTTCTGTCAACCTACATCGAGCAGCTACCAGGGACGGTCAACGCGGAGACGGGCCGGATTCACACGTCCTTTCATCAGGCCTCGACGGCGACCGGCAGGCTGTCGTCATCGAATCCGAACCTGCAGAACATTCCCACGAGGACGGAGATCGGCGGACGAATCCGATGTGCGTTCGTCGCGCCGGAAGGCTCGATGCTCCTCTCCGCCGACTACTCCCAGATTGAGCTTCGCCTACTTGCTCACATCTCGGAAGATCCGCATCTGCTTGAAGCCTTTGCCGCGGGGGCCGATCTCCATCGCCTCACGGCGAGTCGGGTGTTCGGTGTCTCGGAAGACGCAGTGACCAGACCGCAGCGCGAGTCGGCCAAGCGGATCAACTTCGGCATCCTCTACGGGATCTCCCCATACGGGCTGGCGCGGGATCTCGGTGTGTCTCGGTCTGAGGCGAAGGACTTCATCGACCGATTCTTCAGCGCCTATCCAAAAGCAAAGAAGACCATCGATGAGCTTGTCGAGTCCGCGACCGACCGAGGCTACGCTGAGACGATCCTCGGCAGGCGAAGACCCCTGCATAACCTGACATCCCGAAATGTGGCGCGCCGCAACTTCGATCGACGGAATGCGGTAAACACGCCCATCCAAGGGAGTGCGGCAGACGTGATCAAACTAGCGATGCTTCGCATCGATGCGGCCATCGAGGCCGGGCATCTGCGGGCCAAGATGTTGCTGCAGATTCACGACGAACTTGTCTTTGAGGCGCCGGCCGATGAGCAGGAGGAAACAGCGGATGCGATCGTCGAGGCGATGGTGGGCGTCCTGCCGCTCAAGGTTCCTCTGGAAGTCAAAACGGCATTCGGCCTGAACTGGGGCGAGATCTAGCGCCGAGGAACGCTCTCTCTTCAACTGGGGAGAGAAGCGTCGGACATTCATGATAAACTTCATGCCGAAGATCCGACGGAGACGGGGTGAAGGCCGGATCGTGACACCAAGGAACCTGCGACGTGTAGGTACTTCTGTCGTGAACAGGAATAAGGCGCTCCACCCGCTGACTGCGGCCGCTCTGGCTGCCGTGTCTCTTCTCATTCTCGTTGCCCTCTCGACCGCGGCCTTGCCCGACCTCGTCATCTCCGGTCTGTCTCTGGAGCCATCGGATCCGCTGCCAGGGGCCTTCGTCGATCTGATCGCCACGGTGGAGAATGTCGGGAACGACCTCGCGGCGGGCCAGTTCTCCGTGAGGTTCTCGGTCGACGGCGAGGTTCTCGAGAGCACGGCCATCAATAACGGTCTGCGCGCAGGCCGAAGCGTGGTCACGACCGCATCCTGGATTGCCAAAGAAGGAGCGCACACGTTCGAGATTGTGGCGGATCAGCCGTTTGACCGCGTCACCGAGGCAAGCGAGATGAACAACGCAAGACAGTTCGACGTGCTCGTCCCGCTCGCCTCGAGCATCGCGCAGCAGGTCGGAGGCCTCCGCGTCGCCGTCGGATCCTTCGAGGATCGGAGTGAGTCAGGGTGGAACAACGTGGCCGATGGAGTCGCCGAGAAGGTGCACGAGCGGTTGGCAGAGGCGGGCATTCGTACGATCGACCGAGGAGAGTTCGAGGAGACGATGCAGCGGCAGGGCTTGAACCCCTACGCTTCGCTCGATGCCGCGGCCGCCGCGCGCGAGTTGGGCGCTGACATACTCATTACCGGCTCCATCGTCAGCATCTCGGTTGACCAGGCCTCGCTGAGCCTTGGCCCCTTCAGCTTGGGTGACGCATCCGTCGATGTTTCGATCTTCGCTGACATCATGGATGCATTCGCCGTCGAGCCGGTACTCACGCTTTCCGCCGAGGGGCACCACGCGGGATCGTCCGGGCTTTCCATCGACCTCGACGTGCTTCGCTCGGCGTCGGGGACGGCGAACTCCTGTAGCGGAGGGCTTCGAACCAACCGAGACGCGTACTACAGAGGTGAGTCGGTTTCGATCGGCTACCTCAACCCGGCGGCCGCGTCCTGGTTTGGCGTGGAGATCCATGACGCCACAGGAGCGTTCCTTCGGTGGCTTGGGTGGGAGTACTCGACGTCGGGAGGATGCTCCGAGTGGTCTTGGGATCAGCGGGACTCGTTCGGAGTTCAGGTCTCGCCGAGCGTGTACATGGCGAAGATCTGGGACGGCTCCTCGTACGCCGCCTCGACGATCTTCCAGATCCGGCCGGGTTCCAGCTTGTTCCCGCTTTTCGACGAGATCACGATCGGCGGCGAGGGGTTTGAAGAATCGATCGTCGGGGCCGCAGTGAACCGCGCGGTCGATGATCTCATCTCGAGGCTTGTGTCGTCACTCATCAGCATCGCACCGGCCGCAGGGGCGGAGCGAGCTTCGATCGCCTTTGAAGCAGAAGCCGGCAAACCTCCGTCGGAGGGACAGATCGCGGCGGTTCTTCCCGACGGGCGGATCGCAATCAACGTCGGCGGCACGTCCGGCCTCTCCAAGGGAGACCTCTTCGAGGTGCTTGGCCCTCCTGATGCATCGCACGTTCGAGGGGAGATCGAGGTCGTAGAGGTGCGGGACAACGTGTCCTACGCCGTGCTCGTGGGTGAATTCGAAGCCGCCGTCGGGGACGTCATCCGCCGGATCGATCTGTAGAGGGGACCTCCCACGCGGCCCCATAGCAGCTGTAGCATTCGCGCTCCAGATTGCATCACTTTGCTCGCAGTCTGTATCCGCCTTCGATACACTACGGTCAACCATGCGCATTCGTGCGACGTTCATCCTGTTTCTGTCTCTCCTCCTGCTCGTCGGGTTGACCGTCACTCCGGAGAGTTTCGTCCGATCGGTCGGCCTACGCATCGTCGCGCCATGGGCAGGCATGCCCACCCTGGTCGGCGTTCAGGTCAACACGGACCTCGGTTTCGGACTGGGAACTGCCTCGTTCTTCCTGTCGACCTTGGGGGAAGGTGTGGCGACGATCGGCACGGACATCGCGCTGACGGAGCCTGCAGGCCAGACAATGGCCTACCTTCGTCTTCTGACAGGCTTCTACTACTTCGATCTCTCCGCTTTCGCCCCCTCCCTGCTGTTCGGTGGGGGTATGGCATTCGAGTCGAACATGCTCGACCCGATCCTCTTCGGACTGGCTGCAGAGTTCATCTACCCGATTGCCCTGCCAATTCCTATGTTCTCTACCTACGTTGGATGGGCGCTTCCATGACGACGCTGTTCGGAACCGATGGCGTACGTGGCAGGGCGAATGAGCTCCTCACGCCGGAACTGACCCTCAGACTTGCCCGAGCCACCGCCCAACAGATGGCCAAACCCGGCGGGCGAGCGATCATCGGACGGGACACGCGGCTAAGCGGACCGATGCTTGAGGCCGCCCTCGCGGCAGGCTTTGCCTCTGCGGGCGTCGACGTGTTCCTCGCTGGCGTCATCCCGACGCCGGCTATCTCCTTTCTCATCAAAGACGAACGGGCCGACTTCGGAGCGGTCGTTTCCGCTTCTCATAACCCGCCGGCCGACAACGGCATCAAGTTCTTCGATAGGCGCGGGATGAAGCTCGCAGTTGAGGAGGAGCGTTCGATCGAGACCCTCTTGGAGATGAACCTCCCACCCGCGGGGCGGATCGGCGCGATCTGCAGTCTCGAAGCGGCGGCGACACGCTACGCCGCATTCCTTTCGGGGACGATCGACGTCGAAGCCATCGACCTCTCAACCCATCGGATCGCCGTTGACTGCGCGTTCGGCGCGACCAGCAGGATCGCGCCGCACGTTTTGCGCCATCTTGGGGCCGAGGTCATCGAGCTGCACACGGAGGAGGACGGATCCCGAATCAACCAGGCGTGTGGATCGACGCATCTGGAAGCAGTTCGCGATGCCGTCGCACGCCACAGGGCGGACCTCGGCATTGCGTTCGACGGGGACGGAGACCGCGTTTTGTTGGTCAGCGAAAGCGGCCGAACACTCGATGGCGACCTCATGATGGGGATCGTCGCCCTCCACATGCAGCGACAAGGAACACTGTCGCCCGAAGTCGTCGTCTCCACCGTGATGAGCAATCTCGGCCTCGAGAAGACGCTCGGCGAGCGAGGCATCCGCCTCCATCGAACGCCGGTCGGCGATCGGAACGTCTCTCAGGCCATGATCGAATACAGCGCGCAGGTTGGCGGAGAGCAGTCGGGGCACATCATCTTCGCCGACCACTCTCCGACCGGAGACGGCATCCTGACTGCCGTCAAGCTTCTTGAGATTGCGCACGAGTCGGGCACAAACCTTGAAACGCTGGCCGAAGAAATCTCCCTCTTCCCGCAGATTCACCGATCCCTTCCGTGCGACGAGCCTGCGAAGCTCCTCGAGAGCGAACCCGTCCGACTTGCCATCGACACGGCGAACAAGGATCTGGCTGAGCGGGGTCGCCTGATCGTTCGCCCCTCGGGAACGCAGCCGATCCTCAGGCTGACCGTGGAAGCCGATGCCGAAGACCTTTGCGAAGAGGTCGCTTCTCGCCTCGTCGAAGCGATCAGCAAACAGCTCTAGATTTCTGCGTTACCGGGAGTGAATCGTCAGTCGTCGAATGGGTATGTCAACACCGGATCGCGCGCGGCCAACGTTTGGTCGAGCCGACGAGTCGGCGCCGTGTGCGGAGCCTCTCGAAGGAGATCTGGATTACTCGCAGCTTCGGCCGCGATCTGCGTCATCGCCTCCACGAACCGATCGAGAGACGCTCTGCCTTCTGTTTCCGTTGGCTCGATCATCAGCGCCTCCTTCACGATTAGGGGGAAGTAGATCGTTGGCGGATGCACGCCAAGGTCGATCAGCCTCTTGGCCACATCCAGGGCACTGACTGCGTTTGGAAGACCCTTTGCGGAGAGCACGAACTCGTGCTTGCACAGGCGGTCGTAGGGAAGATTGAACAGGCTCTTCAGGCGAGTCTGAAGGTAGTTCGCGTTGAGCACTGCGTTCTCACCGACTTCGCACAGCCCGTCGTCGCCAAGTTGCAGAAGGTAGGTGTAGGCCTTGGCCGCCACGAGGACGTTCCCGTAGAAGGAATGCACCGCCCCGATCGATTGAGGCCGATCCCAATCGAACCGGAACATGCCGTCCCGTTCCACGACGTGTGGGACAGGCAGGTAGTCGGCCAAAGCTTCCGCGACAGCGATGGGTCCCGCGCCTGGCCCGCCGCCGCCGTGAGGCGTCGAGAGCGTCTTGTGAAGGTTGAAATGGAAGACGTCAGCGCCCATGTCGCCAGGACGGGCGTGCCCGAGAAAGGCATTCAGATTCGCCCCATCGAAGTAGCAGAGTCCGCCGACGTCATGCACCGCTCTCGTGATCTCGAGGATCCTTTGCTCGAAGATCCCAAGCGTGTTCGGGACCGTCAGCATGATTCCGGCGATCGTCTCGTCGAGCACCGAGCGCAACGCGTCGACATCGACCATGCCGCAATCGTTTGACGGAATCTCGTCCACGGTGAACCCTGCAAGCGCGGCCGACGCCGGGTTCGTGCCGTGCGCCGAGTCCGGAAGGAGAATGCGCGCTCGGCCTGAATCTCCACGCGCCTCGAAGTACCGCCTGAACAGGAAGAGGCCGGTGAGCTCGCCATGCGCTCCTGCTACCGGCTGCAAAGAGACGGCGGGCAGCCCGGCGATCCGTCCGAGCAGGCCTTGTAGGTCGTGAAGCAGCTCGAGCGTGCCTTGCGCGAGTTCCGGATCGGTGAGCGGATGTAGCCCACGGAATCCCGGCAGCCCGGCGACGTCCTCGTTGATCTTCGGGTTGTACTTCATCGTGCAACTTCCCAGCGGATAGAAGCCGTCGTCGACGCCGAAGTTGCCTTTCGACAGCGCGGTGTAGTGACGGACCACCGTTGGTTCGCTCACGGTCGGAATGCGAAGCGGCAGGGAGCGCAAGAAGTCCTCGCTCAGGCCGAGTGCGCCGTCGGGAGTCTCCACTTCCGATCCCGGGAAGAGGCCGCTTCCGTTCGCGCCGATTGGACGTTCGAAGATCGTCTTCATACGGCACCTCCGAGAACTGCGACAAACCGCTCGAGCTCGTCCTCCGTTCGCTTCTCGGTCACCGCGATCCGCAGGGAGTCCTCCACGCCAAGGCGCGTGAGTTCCGATGGTGACGCGACCAGGAATCCGGCCTTCGACAAGCAGTCTTCGACGGCACTCGGGTCTTTGGCTGTGCGAACGACGAACTCGTTGAAGAATGGTCCGTCGAACGCGAGATCGAATCCGTCTAGCTCGACGATCCGCCGAGCCAGCGCATGAGCCTTCCGCGCATTCAGCCGAGCCACGTGCTTCAGCCCTTCCCCGCCCACAGCCGCCAAGTAGACGGTCGCCGCGAGGGCACAGAGCGCCGAATTCGTGCAGATATTCGACGTGGCTCGTCCTCGCCGGATGTGCTGCTCGCGTGTCTGAGCGGCCATCACGTAGCCGGTTTCTCCTGCCGCGTCGACCGTCCGCCCCGCGACACGGCCAGGCAGCTGCCGCAGATACGCCTTCCGCGTCGCAAACAGACCTAGAAGCGGCCCGCCGAAGGCCATCGGTAATCCGAGGGACTGACCCTCGGCGACTACGATGTCTGCGTCGAATGCTCCCGGCGGTTCCAGCAGTCCGAGGGCGAGCGGGTACGCCGAAACGATCAACAGGGCGTCGCCGATTCGGTCTTTCATCCCCCGAAGGCTCTCGATCACGCCGAGTGCGTTCGGCGTCTGGACGATGAGCGCAGAGAGGTTGTCCGGCAAGTCAGTGAGATCGCAGCCTCCAGATGCATCGTAGGGAAGCTCGTGGAGTTTGATGTCCGCTGCCCACGTGTATGTGTCTAGAACGCGTCGAAGATTGGGGAAGAGCGACCTGGCTACCGCGATCCGGCCTCGCCCTCGAATTCGCTCTGCCATCAGCGACGCTTCCGCCAGCGCCGTGGCTCCGTCATAGAGCGACGCGTTGGCAACCTCCATCCCCGTAAGCTCGGTGACGAACGTCTGGAACTCGAACATCGCGGTGAGGGTGCCCTGGCTGATCTCCGGTTGATACGGAGTGTAGGCCGTCGCGAACTCGGAGCGCGAAAGCAGGTGAGAAACCACGCTCGGGACGTAATGATCGTAGATGCCTCCGCCGAGAAACGGGACTCGCGCGGCGCCGGCGTTTCTTGCGGACATTCGGGCGAGCCGATCGGCAAGCTCCAGCTCACTTGTGGGGGAAAGACCGAGCGGGCGGAAGCTGTCCCGGATCGCCTCGGGGATGTCCGAGAAGAGGTCGTCCGTCGAATCCAGACCAATCGCCGCGAGCATTTCCCTTCGATCGGCGAGCGTGTTTGGGATGTAGCGCATCCCGCCCTTATCCTCCAGCGAGGTGACGTTCGTAGCCAGCGGCGTCCAGTAGGTCGTCGACCTGTGCCGGGTCGCTGACCTCAAGGACGAGAATCCACCCTTCTTCGTGTGGAGAGTTGTTGATCGTCTCGGGTGCTGACTCCAACGCGCCGTTCACCTCGACGACCTTGCCTGCGAGAGGAGCCAACACGTCGCCGACCGCCTTCACAGATTCGACGGCACCGAGGTTGTCTCCCTGTGCCACGTCTGTCCCAACTGCCGGAAGCTCAACGAAGACGATGTCTCCGAGTTCGCCCTGTGCGTGATCGGTGATTCCGATCCGCGCTCGATTGCCGTCAAGCTTCACCCACTCGTGATCCGCGGTGTATCTGTACTCGCTTGGATAGGCCATGACTCCTCCCGTTCTTCGGTTCGGTAGGGACAACCGCCGCGATTATACGAAGGGGAGGAACGCCGGACCAGGCGCGAGCTTCAGCAGAGCGTGCGCCGTCTGCCAGGCCGGTCCTTTGCTTTGCCGGAACGCGCCCGCCATTCGGCGAAATGATGTGCGGCTTCCGTCAGAAGGGCACGCTCATCCACGTCTCATCAGAAAGGGGCCTCTCCTGTACCCCTTTTGCTTAGAAAGGGGCCTCTCCTGTACCCCTTTTGCTTAGAAAGGGGCTTCTCCTGTACCCCTTTTACTTAGAAAGGGGCCTCTTCCGACGTTCTAGGGTAGAAGCTGGCGTACGCCTTGTTGAACGAGACCGTCACCGTCCCGGGTGGCCCATGGCGCTGCTTCGCGATGATCACCTCGGCGTCCGATCCAGCGCCCTGTCCCGAGACGTGGCCCTTCTCCTCAGGACGATTGTAGTAGTCCTCTCGGTAAATGAACATCACGACGTCGGCGTCTTGCTCGAGGGCGCCACTCTCACGCAAATCGGACAGAAGCGGGCGTTTCGACTCTCGGCGTTCGACGGCGCGGCTGAGTTGCGAGACGGCCAGTACCGGCACCGATAGCTCCCGCGCCAATTTCTTCAGCGACCGAGAGATGTAGGCAATCTCTTGTTCGCGAATGTCGGTTCGAACACCCGCGTCGACGAGCTGAAGGTAGTCGACGATCAGCATGTCGAGCCCGTACTGCGAGGCCATCCTGCGCGCCTTGGCACGGATCTCGAGAATCGAGCATCCCGGCGTATCGTCGATGATGACCGTGGCTTTCTGCAGCTTCCCCGCCGCCGCCGCGATGTCCCGCCACTTCGGCGCGGGCACGTATCCGCCGCGCAGACGGTGCAGGCTCACTTTCGCCTCGCCGCACAGAAGGCGCTCGAGAAGCTGCTCCTTGGTCATCTCCAGTGAGAAGATGCCGATCGCGGCCTTGTCGTGGACCGCTGCGTACCGGGCGAGGCTTAAGACGAAGCTTGTCTTGCCGGTACCGGGACGTCCCGCGACGATAACGAGATCCGATGACTGCATTCCGGAAGTCATCTCATCCAGCTCGCGGAAGCCGGTCGATAGACCGCGGAGCGTCTGACGATCCGGGTCCCGATGCAACTCTTCCAGCGAATCGATGTGCTCGTACAGGAAGTCATCGACCAAAACGTAGGACCGATCGAGGTTGCTCGCAGTAATCTCGAAGATCAGAGACTCCGCCTTGTCAAGAACCTCGTCGGGCTCGCTGACTTCGTCGTATCCAATCTCGGAGATCTGTCCTCCGGCCTCGATGAGAGCCCGCAAAACCGCCTTCTTGCGCACAATATCGGTGTAGTATTCGAGCGAGGCCGTGGTCGTCACCCGATCGAGGAGTTCATTCAGATACAGCCTGCCGCCTGCCCGCTCCATGTCGCCACGTTCCTCGAGTCGATTCGCAACCGAGACAATGTCTGCGCTGATCTTCCCGCCGCTCTGCGTGGAGAAGAGTTCGCGGATGGTGCGGAAGATCACGCGGTGGCGCTGCAGGTAGAAGTGATCCGGGGTCAGCCGCTCCACAAGGATCGGGACGCAGCGGTCCGGATCGAGAAGTGCCGCGCCGAGAACCGCTTGCTCGGCCTCGATGTTCTTGGGCAGTTCCCGAACGTCCGCGACGTCCCTTGGGGATAGATTGGATTCGACCATGCGTCACCTGTCTCCGCAAGGATTATACGGGGATCGACGGCATCCAGGCGAATGCAGAGGTCGGAGCGCGTAGGTTCGCCTGAAGCGCCCGATTGAAGGTGTGTTGGCCGTTTGCTATACTCCCGGAAACGACATTTGACCGTGACTCGGAGGATGATGTGGAAGTTCTAACGATGAAGGAGCTGCTCGAAACCGGCGTGCATTTCGGGCATCGAACGCGCAAGTGGAATCCGAAGATGGCACGCTACATCTTCACCGAACGGAAAGGGATTCACATCATCGACCTCGAACAGACGGTCGAGATGTTCAAGAAGGCCTACTATACGATCCGTGATTGCGTCGCCAACGGCGGGAATATCCTGTTCGTCGGAACGAAGAAGCAGGTTCAGGCGACGATCGCCGAAGAGGCGGACCGCTGTGGCGCGTACTACGTCAACCGGCGGTGGCTCGGGGGGACGTTGACCAACTTCGCCACGATCCGACACTCGATCGAACGCATGAAGAAGCTGGAGATCCAGGTCGAGGACGGAACCGTCGACCACATGCCGAACAAGGAGGCGAGCAAGCTGCGACGTGAGCTCGCCAAACTGCAGCGCAACCTCCATGGCTTGCGTAATATGGAGCGGAAGCCCGACCTTCTGTACATCATCGATCCGGATGTCGAGCTCAACGCCGTACGCGAGGCGAACATCGCGGGGATCCCGGTCATCGCCATCGTGGACACCAATTGCGACCCGGATCCGATCGACTATCTCATCCCGGGGAATGATGATGCCATCAAGGCGACGAAGCTCATCACCGCGCGAATTGCCGACGCCGTCGTTGAGGGTCGTGAGGGGCGCCAGGGCGAAGCCGCAGAGGCAGCCGCTGCAGAGGCTCCGGCCGCCGAAGGACCGGTAGTAGAGGGTGAGGAAGTCGAGACCGAGGTCAAGTCGGAAGACGCGACACCCGACGTGGCCGGAGACCTCAAGGCGGAGGAGATCGATCCGGCGAAGGAAGCCGAATCGGACGAGCCCAAGAGCGAAGGTGAAGAAGCGGACGTCAAAGAAGAAGCCGAAGTGGTGGCCGAGGACGTCGAGGAAGGCAAACCGGCAGACCCATCAGAAGAAACTGCCGAAGTAGAAGAGGATGCGGAGTCCGAGGAAGAGAGCGGAGAGGCTGATGGTGACGATAAGAGCTGAAGACATCAAGAATCTCCGCGAAGAGACGGGCATCGGCATGATGGACTGCAAGCGGGCACTCACTGCGGCGAACGGGGACACCGATCGCGCCAAGGAGATCTTGCGCGAACAGGGGCTTGAGCTGATGGAGCAGATCGGTCGGGAAGCCACGGAAGGGCGCGTCGTCTCCTACGTTCACCACACCGGAAAGGTCGGTGTGCTCGTTGAAATCGCCTGCAACACGGACTTCGCCGCCAACAGCGGCGAGTTCCTCGACTTCGCCAACAACGTCGCGATGCACATCGCGGCCGAGGCGCCGACGTACGTCGTCCCGGAGGATGTCCCCGCCGAAGTGCTCGAGCAGGAGAACGCCGAGTTTCGAGCTCAACTCGAGGAACAGGGGAAGCCGGCGGAGATCATCGAAAAAGCGCTCGAGGGACGCGTGAAGCGGTTCTACCAGGACACCTGCTTGATCAAGCAGCCGTTCGTCAAGGATCCCGACGTCACGATAGAGGACATGCTCGCCGATCTTCGCACGAAGACGGGCGAGAACATCCTCATCAAACAGTTTGCCCGTTTCGCCATCGAGGTTGCAGGATGCGCAGATCCCCTTCTCGCGTCCTCCTAAAGCTCTCAGGCGAAGCGTTCAATGGCCCCGAAGGAGCCATCTCACCGAGTGCGCTGGAGCGTATAGCCGGCGAGATCGTGGCGGTCCGCGAAGCGGAGATGGCGATCGTCGTTGGCGGTGGAAACGTCATCCGAGGAGCACGAACCTTCGACTTCCCGCGCGTCGAGGCCGACGCCCTCGGGATGCTCGCGACCGTGTTGAATGCTTTGGCGTTGCGTTCGTACCTCGAGCGCAAAGGCAGAGAGGTCGTCGTTCAGTCGGCCGTTCAGACGGAACTGACCGACCCGATCTCGGTTCGCGCGGCCGCGTCAGCTCTTTCGGAAGGGTCGGTCGTCCTATTTGCTGGTGGTACAGGCAGCCCGCTGGTCAGCACGGACACGGCGGCGGCGCTGCGAGCGGTCTCGATCGACGCCGCTCTCCTCGCCAAGGCATCCACCGTCGCCGGCGTGTATGACGGCGATCCCGCGAAGGCTGAGGACGCGCAGTTTCTGACCGAGATCACGTATGACGAGTTTCTGCAGAAACGCTATGGCGTCATGGACCAGATCGCCGTCGAAATCTGTCGCGAACACGCTGTCCCAATTGAAGTGTTCGACTTCCACCGCACCGGCGCACTTGCCGCCATTGCATCCGGTGAACGCGTCGGAACCCGTATTTGGTAAGAACTCACGACTGAATCGCGGATCATAGGACCATACTCTCGCTACGTCATCCACAGATGAATGCCTGCGATGCACCCATTCATCTGCGTGTCTAGAAACCCGCGCCTTCGCGCGCGGCCCTAGACACGCAGCCACTTGAGCAGCTCCCCGAAGCGTCGCTCGACCTCCGGCGCATAGCCGTCCGCCGTGCCCTGATCGTGCGCTCTCCTGGCCGCTCCACGCGCCCGGCTCATGAGGTCGAGATCCTCAATTAGATCGACCGCCCGCAGCTGGGTGAGGAACCCGTGCTGATGCGTTCCCAGAAGGTCGCCGGGACCGCGGATACGCATGTCCGCCTCGGCGATCGCGAACCCGTCATCGTGCATGACGAATGCCTCAAGCCGGCGCTTTGCCTCGTCGCTCTTGGCCTCGGAGATCGCGACGCACATGGCCTCCTGGCCGGACCTCCCGATTCGCCCTCGCAACTGATGAAGCTGCGAGAGACCGAATCGGTCGGCGTGCTCGATCACCATGAAGTCGGCATCCTGTACGTCGATCCCCACTTCAATCACGGTCGTGGCAACGAGCAGTCTCACGTCGCCGCGGATGAACCTTCCCATCGTATCGTTCCGCTCGGCGGGCCCGAGGCGCCCGTGGACTAGCCCCACGCCAAAACCGGGAAAACGTGTGCGAAGCTCGTCGGCCACTTGGACCGCCGCAGCGGCCTCGACCTTCTCCGACTCCTCGACAAGCGGGAGGACGACGTACCCCTTTCCTCCCGATCTCAAGCGGAAGCCGACCTCTTCGTAGACCTTTTCCCGCTCTGATTTGGGCACCCATCGCGTATCGATCCGGCGCTTCCCCGTCGGCAGCTCATCGAGGATCGATACGTCGAACTCGCCATAGAGTGTCAGCGCGATGGTTCGTGGGATCGGCGTGGCGCTCATCACGAGAAGATCGATCCCCTCTCCCTTCTCTTCAATTGCCGAGCGTTGGACGACGCCGAAACGGTGCTGTTCGTCGATGATGGCCAGTCCTAGATCGGCGAAACCGACAGTCTCCTGAATCAGCGCGTGCGTGCCGATGATGAGATCGACTTCGCCTGCCCCGACCGCGGCGGTAATCTCTTCCTTCTCCTTCGTCGCGCCGGTCAGCTGCTCGACGCGAACCGGAAGACCCCCAAGGAGGTCGCTGATCGTCGCCGCGTGCTGGTCTGCGAGGATCTCGGTTGGAACCATGAATGCAACCTGGCTTCCTGCTTCCACGACGGCAACCGCGGCGATCAGCGCAACGAGCGTCTTCCCCGAACCGACGTCCCCCTGGAGGAGGCGCATCATCCGGTGCGGACCGGAGAGGTCCTGTACGATCTCTCGCCTCGCGGCCACCTGTCCCGCGGTCAGAGAGAACGGTAGGCGGGCGAGAAACGAGTCGACGAGATGGCCTGAAACGCGCCGCGCGACTCCTTCCTCCCCTCTGACGATGCTGAGTAGCCCCATCTGCAGGAGAAGGAGTTCCTCGAAAGCAAGCGTCCGCCGAGCCTGCTCGAAGTCCGCCAAGTCGACCGGGCGGTGAATCGCAGCGATCGCCTCTCTCCGTCCGATTAAGCTGTGCTCCTCTCGCAGGTCTTTCGGAAGGATCTCGCCGACGTCGTCGAGTTCGGCGTCGAGATGTCGATCGATCAGCGACCGGATGAGGCGATCGCTGACGCCCTCCGTCGCCGGATAGATCGGAATGAGACGTCCGATCTACAGGCCCGCGTCTGCCAACTCCCAAACAGGGGAGCGCATCTGGAGTTCGCCGTGGCTTCGCTCTGCCTTCCCGAAGACATCGATCACTACGCCGCGCCGTAGCTGATCGGCCAACCAGGGCTGATTGAACCAAACGGCGTACAGAAAACCGGATCCATCTCCGAGGGCCGCCTTGACGATGGTCATCCCACGACCGACACGGCGGCGATCAACGGCCAGAACCTCGCCGCGTACGGCCGCCTCCTGCCCGAGGCGGAGCCGCCCGATCTCTACAGACGTCGACCGATCCTCGAGCCGTCTAGGGAAGTAGAGCAACAGGTCTTCGACGGTCAGGATTCCGAGGGAGCGCAAGGCGGCCGCCCGCTTCTCCCCCACACCCTGCAGCGCCGTGATCGGACGGTCTAGCCGATCTGTGCGCGGCAGCGCATGCTCGCCGTCTCCGAGAAACGTGAACAGAGCCTCGATCATCCCTTCACGTGTAGCTCGGTCGGCGGTGCGATATCCAATAACGACTGGCCCCGCCTCAGGCAAGTGCTGGTCGATGAACGCCTCGAGGCCGCACGTAGCGGCTGAGTCGAGAAAGCCAGTCGAGGCCTCCAAACGGAGAACCTTCTCGACCGTGTCCTTCGAAGCCCTGTTCCCTTGTGACATATCGACGCCAACCATATAATGCCGCAGACCAACAAGCAAGGGAAGGCCATGCACATTCGAACGTACGGCGACTCCGTGCTTAGGCGATCGGCAGAGCCGGTCGAGGCCATTGACGCCGAAGTCAAGCAGATCTGCGAAAGGATGGTCGAGGCCATGCTCCGCGCTGACGGTGTGGGTCTCGCAGCGCCCCAGATCGGCATTCCCAAGCGAATCATCGTCCTCGATGTCGATGGAGAGTTTCACGTGTTGATCAACCCTGAGCTCCTTTCAACCTCAGAAGAGACCGAGGTGTTCACCGAAGGGTGCCTGAGCGTTCCCGGCGTACACGCGGACATCGAGCGGAGCAGCACGGCGATCGTAGAAGGCACCGCGCTCGATGGAAGCCGCGTCGAGATCATCGGCGAGGGACTGCTCGCCCGCGCAATCCAGCACGAGATGGATCACCTCAATGGACAGCTCTTCCTTGATCATCTCAGCCAGGTGCGGCGCCGAAGTCTACTCAAGGAGTACGACCGCAAGAAGCGAGAGGAGATGGATTGAGACTCGCTTTCCTCGGGACATCGATCTTCGCCTGTCCGTCGCTTGAGCGCCTAGCAGGAGCGCACGACGTCTCCCTTGTCGTGACGCAGCCCGATCGCCCGGCGGGGAGGAAGGGGAGGCTCAGAGAGCCCCCGATCAAGGGCCTCGCACGGCAGCTCGGGCTGCGTATCGTGCAGCCGGAGAGGATCCACGACGAGGATGCGATCCGCGCGATTCAGGCCGCCGCGCCGGAGGCGATTGTCGTCGCTGCATACGGAAAGATCCTGAAGCCGCAGCTGTTCGAGATCCCGCCGCACGGGACGATCAACATTCACGCCTCGCTTCTTCCGGCGTATCGCGGTGCGGCTCCGGTTCAGTGGTCGATCATTCGTGGAGAGCACACAACCGGTGTCACGACCTTCCTCATCGACAGAGGCATGGATACCGGGAAACTCCTCCTCCGTCGATCCCTCTCGATTGAATCGGACGAGACGGCGGGAGAACTCGAAGGAAGACTGGCCAACCTCGGCGCCTCTGCGATCGTGGAGACCCTTGAAGGGATTCGAACCGGCGCACTCCTTCCCGACCTTCAGCCGGAGGAGGGCATCTCCTACGCGCCGCCTCTTACTCGGGAAGACGGCCGGATCGATTGGTCGCAGAGCGCCGTCGTCGTCCACAATCTCATCCGTGGGACGAACCCGTGGCCCGGGGCATGGACGACTCTCGGAAGCGAGCGGGTCAAGATTCACCGAAGTGTCCGGACGAATATTCAGAATGGGGGCGTGAACCCCGGGCAGATCGCCCTGCCCGAGACGGGACGACTGTTTGCCGGCTGCGGCGATGAACTCATCGAGCTAGTTGAGATCCAACGGGAAGCAAGACCCCGCCTCGATGGGAAGGCCTTTCTAAATGGCCTTCGCGGCGCAGGCCACTTCGCCTAGGTGCGAGGATAGAGCCCGGCCAGGCCGTTTGGCTCGATCCGTCGCTCCAGGATGATCCCATCAAGTTTACCCAGGACGATCTCTACCGTGTTGGCGACCGTCGCAGCGACGAGGTGTCCACCCGCGACAGATCCGTCGCGCCGCGCGACCGTGACGTGGCAATGGACGACCCTCTCCCCGTCACGGAGGGCGATGTTTCCCTGCATCGAGACGAGCTCGACCGGCTCCGGCACGGCGTGTTCCTCGTACGCCGATCCGTTCCAGTAGGCCAGCCTGGCATCCCGAACCATGCCAATGCCACCGAGAATCGCCGCCGTGTCGACCGAGATCGACAAGAGTCCTGCGACTAGATCCTCTCCATCAACCATCCGAACGGCGATTTCACGTTGCCCGCGTGCTTCGATCATGATCCCTCCGAAGAAGGATCTTACTCCGGCTTCGGTGTGAGGAGCCAGTTGCGCTCGCGCACGTCCGTCACCTATCCTCCGCCTGCGATGAACCGAACGAGCGACGCCCGATGGATCGTCGATCAGCTCTCAGCACGGTTCGGAGCGATCAGCGAAAGCACGCGGGATCCGGTCGAGATGCTTGTTCTCACGATCCTGTCCCAAAACACGACGGACACCAACCGCGATCGCGCCTACGTCGCCCTCATCCATCGCTTCGGGACTCTGAACGCTGTAGCCCATGCAAAGGAAGAGGAGATCGCGGACGCCATTCGCGTCGGCGGCCTCCAGCGGCAGAAGGCGCGGTCGATCCGGCAGTCGTTGGGTCGGGTGCCAGTGGAGCGCGGACAGCTCGACCTTGGCTTCTTGGAGAGGATGGAAACCGCCGACGCCTTGGCGTGGCTCCTCACCCTTCCTGGCGTGGGGAGGAAAACAGCGGGAATCGTCCTTCTCTTCGCCTTCAACAAGCCCTACTTCCCGATCGACACCCACATCCGCCGTGTTCTCCAGCGACTAGGATGGGTGCACGGGAAGGAAGAACCACACCGTCGCGTGAACGCCCTACTCGATGAGGATCCCGAGCTGATGGTCGGCCTGCACTTGCAGTTGATCCGTCTCGGGAGGACTCTTTGTCGTCCGCGGAAGCCACAGTGCGGGGGCTGTCCGATTCGTGCACGATGCGACTACGCGAAGGAGTCTGCACCATGACGGAAGCCGCTCGAGCTCTTGGAAATCGCCTGCGTGAGCGGTCGCTCACGATCTCGGTTGCGGAGTCGTGCACCGCAGGCGGCCTAGCCCACGAAATCACACGAGTTCCCGGCGCTTCAGAGTACTTCCTCGGCGGTGTCATCGCATACGACGACGACGTAAAGGTGGGGTTGCTCAAGGTGCCTGCCTCGACCCTCGGGCAGTTCGGGGCCGTGAGCGCCGAGACCGCCGGCGCCATGGCGGATGCTTGTCGCCGGCTCTTCGCGACGGACATCGCCGTCAGCATCACGGGCATTGCCGGACCAGGCGGGGGCACGCCGCAGAAGCCGGTCGGCACAGTCTTCGTCGCAATGGTGGGCGAGGGCGAAGCACGCGGGCTTCGGTTGAGCCTCTCCGGGCCCCGGGATGCCGTACGTGCACAGGCCGTCGAGGCCGCTCTTACGCTCACGCTCTCCTTCCTCGGGGAAACTCCCGGATAGCGAGCGCGCGGGCACCTTGATCGATCTTGAGTTCCCATGCTAGACTTCACGCATGACGGGCCCCCTCAAGTCCGGGTGGAAATACGCCCTCTCCGTTGTGATCGGCTTCGGTCTACTGGCCGGAGTCCTCTACTATGTCGGGTGGCGGAAGACCGTCGGCGAGATGTCCGCTCTCGGCTCAATCGGGATTCTCAGCGTCGTCGCAAACGTCCTTCTGGCGATGACCGCATGGGTCCTGTGCTGGTGGATCATCCTGCACTCTTACGGCATCCGCATCCCGCTCCGGCGAATCATCGGCGCGCGCCTCAGCGGGTACGCCGTTAGCTATCTCACACCGACTCTCTACTTCGGTGGAGAGCCGTTCCGCGCCCTATTGGTCACCGATGCGACCACCGCACCGACGACCCGGGTTTTCGCAACGATCATCGTCGAGCGCTTCCTCGGGGGCCTGAGCATGATCCTGTTCATCCTAATCGGTGGGTTCTACGCGATCATCTCGCCGAGCATCCCATGGGATCAGAAGAAGCTTCTCGTCATCGGGACAGGGTTCATCACCTTCTGGATTCTCGTCGGACTGGTCAACTTCGCGGGCAACTTCAAGTGGATCAGCCGGGTCATTCGAGTACTTGGCCGACTGATCTTGCGCTGGGGCGACCCGCTGACGCGGGCGGCTGACAAGGTCGCGGAGACGGAAGATGAGGTCCATCACGCGTTCACGAGTCACTGGAGGGGGACGCTCGTCGCGTTTGTTGTCCAGGTCCTTGCGACGTTCTTCATCTACATGCGGCCTCAGATTTTCTTCCATTTTGGCAGCGGCCTTCACTTCACCTTTCCCCAGTTGTCCCTCCTGTTCTCATTCAACATCTTGCTCTCTTCATTCCTCTGGATTACACCAGGTGGACTCGGCACCAGCGAGGCAGGGATGATCGGCATCTTCCGGCTTGTCGCATCGAAGGTTCCAAGCGAGAGCGTGGTTGCGTATTCGCTTGTGTTCAAATTTGCGGAGACGATCCTGGTCGCCGTTGGCGTCTTCTATCTGTTCCATCGGGGCATTGCCTATTTCCGGCGGCGAAAGGGTAGGCAGGTGAGGGAGTAGGCCCGCGATCAGAACACGCGACGCCTGTGGACGGGCACAGCTGCAGAGCCTCAGCCCAACAACATCACCTGTAAGCGGAGCCTTAGCGTAGCGGCGTCACCTGTAAGCGGAGCCTTAGCGTAGCGGCGTCACCTGTAAGCGGAGCCTTAGCGTAGCGGCGTCACCTGTAAGCGGAGCCTTAGCGTAGCGGCGAGAACTCGCGGGACGAGAGAAGACTGGCGCCGAGCAGCCCAACGAGGCTTCCGAGAAGCAGACTGAGGATCAGCCCCGAGAGCGTGACTCCCAGAACCCTTCCCACGTCTGCCAATCCGGAAACGGTCGCTGCGGACTCGCCCAAGGCATACTGTCCCAAGTAGATGCCGACCACGAGGAGCAGGCCCGCGAGCAGGCCCATCAGGATACCCAACCCAACGATTGGGAGGACGATCGTACGCTCGGGCGTCCCCGACAGTCGCATGATCCGGATCTCGCCGTGGAAGGTCCCGAGGAGCGCCCGATAGCCAGCTCGGGAGAGAACCAGACTGAGCACGACACAAACGACGAGGCAAACCAGAAGAGCGATCCGCGCCAGATCAGGAAGCGCCAATCCTTGAGGCGGGGGGATGGGATCTCCTCCGCGTACTTGCGTGATCCCGTCCATCGAATCGACCGCCGAGAGGACCGTCGGCATCGCCTCGGCCGAGACAGCTCGAATAAAGAAGCGACCGCCCGTGCTCGTCGAACTCACCTCCTCAGCAAATCGGAACGACACAGATGCAACATCCTCGCGTTGGAGGATCCTGAGATGCAGATCATCCACCGTCCCCGCCGAGAGCCTGGGCGAAAGATCTGCGATGATCTCATCCGACCCGAGTTGTTCTCCAGTCCTTTCGGCCTCGGCGCCTCCGATCAGGAGCAGGGCCGCGAACGACGCGACACAAACGAAGACGGAAAGACTCGATACGAAGAACAGAACGGCACTTCGCGCACGGATTGATCCGAGGAGTTCGCGGAACAGATAGAAGAACGTGCTCACCGGCTCACCACCCTCCCGTCGACCAGATCGAGAACGCGGTGATGTGCCGTGCGCGCTGGAAGAGGCGCGCGGGCCGTGGCGAGAACCGTGATCCCTCGATCGTGGATTCGCTCGAGCAGAACGCAGATCTGTTCCTGATCTTCAGGCCCGAGCCCATCGAAGAGATCGTCGATCAGCAACAGGAGCGGGTCATCACAGACCGCCAACGCGACACCGAGCCGCAGGCGCTCGGCCGAGGAGAGATCTGACGCCTCTGTCATCTGGTGTCGCAGAAGCCCGACCAGCTCGAGCGCGACCAGTGCCTTCTCCTCCGCTTGCTCTCGGAAATCTCCGAGTGCCCTCAACTTGAACGTGAGGTTTCCCAAGACCGTCCGAGACGGCGGCGCGAACCCTTGTGGCAGCAGCCCGATCTGCCGTCGCAACCGAAGCGACTTCTCGCGGCTGAGTCTGGCGACGTTCCGGCCGTGGACGAGAATCTGCCCCTGTTGCGGCGGGATCTCCGCCGCGAGCAAGCCGAGAAGCAGCGTCTTCCCGACGGCCGCATCGCCAATGAGATAGACCAAATCGCCTCGATCGACGTGCAGATGGACATCTTCAAGGACCTTGATCCCATCTTCGGTCGTGAAGTGAAGCTCGGAGACCTGGATCATCACGGACATCGGGTGATCACGAACCTCTCGACGCCGGCGACGTCCGTCTCCACGACAACTTGACCGATGCCGGCGTCTCGCAGCCGTGCCGAAACGCACTCGGCCTGCCCAAATCCGACCTCGAGTAGGAGCGCACCACCAGGGAGGAGTCGGTCGGCTACATCATCGATCAGTCCCTCGATCCGCTCCAACCCTTCCCGTCCTCCGTCGAGCGCGACGCGAGGCTCGTGAAGACGAATCTCGGCGGGAAGCTTCTCAAGTTCCTCCGAGGCGACGTAAGGCGGATTCGACACGATGAGATCGAAGCGTCCTGTGACGCGGTCGAACCAGTTGCTTTCGAAGAACGTGATCCGTTCCTCGACACCATTCAGCCGGGCGTTCTCTCGTGCAAGCTGCAAGGCATCGGGTGAGATGTCCACGGCACTGACATCTGCCCGCGGAAGATAGCGGGCGAGGCAGACGGCAATCACTCCAGTTCCTGTGCCAAGATCGATGCAGCGGACCTCTCGGTCGCGAGGCGCAGCTTTCAGTGTCCGCTCGAGAAGCTCCTCCGTCTCCGGACGAGGAATGAGCGCATCCCGGCGGACCTTAAATCTCAGCCCGAAGAAAGAGACCTCGCCAACGAGATGTTGCAGAGGGATGCCCGACTTGCGCTCCTGAACGACCGTCCGATATCGACTTCGCTCGACCGTCGTCAGAGGCTTGTCCGGAGACAGGTAGAGGTGAAGACGTTCGACGTCCAGCGCATGAGCGAGGAGTATCTCCGCCTCTAGACGAGGCTGCGTGATCCCCGCATCCTTGAAGTACCCCCGAGTCCAATTCAGGACCTCGCGGATCGTCCACTCGACAGTCAGCGTCGTTCCCCCCCATCCTCGACGTCGAGAGCCCGCTATCGCGGAATAGAATAGCGAAATCTTGTGTCCAATACAAGAACTCCCTATACTGTACGACCTTGAGGAAGATGTCTTCGTAACCGCGTTTCGAAGGCGAGTCGGCGCGAGATGCGGCGCCCGCCGAGCGCGGTCGTGAGAACCGCACCTTTCGAAGGGACCTAAGGGGGGAAGACAAGTGGGTAAGAGAGCGTTGCTTTCGATGCTGAGCTTGAGTGCCGTCGCCCTGATCCTGGCGGGCTGCTCGTTCCTCGGCGGCAACGACCCGGAGTTCACCTATTGGGAGCCGGACCTTTCACCAGACGGCCGAACGCTCGTCTACGAATCCGTCTCAGGAAAGACGCTCGATCTGTTCGCGCGCGATCTCGAGACCGGGGAGGAGAGACGCCTGACGGAGAACGACGTCGAAGACTGGTCACCGAGCTGGTCACCGGAGGGAGATCAACTCGCGTTTGCGTCTAGTCGCGACGACAACGTCGACATCTACACTCTCCAGGTGGACACGAGAGAGACGAAGCGTGTGACCACTCACGAAGGGGATGACATCAACCCCAGTTGGGGCGTCGACGGACGAATCTACTTCAACTCGAATCGCACGGACAGCTGGGAGATCTATGTCATCGATCCGGACGGTTCAGACCTGACCCAGCTCACGACGAGCGCGTCGGCCGAGTAGCCTCATGCGCGTCACCGCGGTGATCCTGGCTGCAGGCCGAGGGCGCCGCATGGGGGGAAGCGAGAACAAGGTTCTCCTCCCGATCGCGGAACGCTCTCTCCTGGCATGGACGCTCGAAGCGTTCATGACATCGTCGCGGATTGACGAGATCGTCGTCGTCGCGCAGCCAGAGGAGATGGATCGGATTCGGAGCCTTTGCCCCGCCGGCACCCCACAAACCCTGATCGTTTCGGGTGGAGCCGTTCGCCGCGACTCGGCCACCGCTGGCGTGCAGGCCGCTTCGGGCGAGATCACCCTCATCCATGACGGCGCGCGGCCGTTCCCGAGTCTTGAGCTGATCGATCGGGTAATCGACGGAACGGTCGAGCACGGCGCGTGCATTCCAGTATTGCCCGTTGTCGATACACTTCGGAGGGCAGACGAACGACTCGTGTGCCAAGATCAGATCGATCGCAAAGGGCTCGTGCACGTGCAGACCCCTCAAGGATTCCGGACATCTCTAATCCGACACGCCCTCTCGCTGAGCCCGCCGGATGCTTCCGACGATGCCGCCGCAGTGCTTGCCCTGGGGGAGAAGGTTTGGACCGTCCCCGGCGAGCCGTTCAACCTGAAGGTTACGACGTTTGCCGATCTCCTTGTGGCGGAAGCCATTGCCGGTAGCCTTCACCGCTTGGCGGCGGATTCGCCTCCGGCGCGGTAGACGCGATCTCCGCCGTTGCCGAGCGCAGCCAATGTCGGCTAGAATGCTCGCGATCTTCGTTCCGCCAAGGAGGCCTACATTACGAGTAGGAGAGCTGTGTTGTTCGTTCTCGGATTGGTGTCGGTTCTATCGATTGGTGCTGCGGGCCAACTCCCCGGTTGGATCACATCGTACACGGGCCCTTACGTAGGAGAAGATGCATTCGTCGCCTTCAGCAACTTGACCGGCGACACAGCCAATGTCCTGCATCTCGAGTTCGACCAAGAGGTCACGATCACCAACTACATAGCGATCGGTGGCATCCCACTGCTCGTTGGAGAGGCGACGGGGACCACGATCGACTTCGTAGGAGAGATGATCAACTACGCGCAGATCTACGTCAGCTGGGCGCCGATTACGGCATTCCCCGTCTTCGCGCAGTGGCTGGTCGACGCGACTCCGGCCGGATCTCCGTTCATCGGTTCGATCGCCGTCCTAGGACGCCTGTTCGGGCAAGGCATCGCTGCCGTCCGCGATGCGAACCCTGCGGCACTCCTGGCTGCTTTCGATCAGTTCTTCGCTGACAACGTCGACTACCTGGCGGGGCTGTCCGCGTCTCTCGGCATGTCGCTGGCAGACTCTCTGATGCCCGTGATCATGGATGCTCCAGCCGAGGGGATCGAGAACTTCTTCAACACGATCGTCGGAATGCTGGGTGTGTCGTCTCTCGAGGAAGTGGTCGGAGGGGACATGAACTTCTCGGCACTCTTCGCGCTCCTCGGGCTCTAGAGAATCGTTCGCTGGCGCAGAGGGGAGGCATCGGTCTCCCCTCTGTCCAATCTTGCAGTCGGGGAGCGTGCTTCACTCGGCTTCGATCATCTCCCTGACGTACTCGGGGGAGAGAGGATAGCGCGCCGGATTCCCGCCAACAGCGTGGGCGACGGCACGTGCTACGGCGGCGTGTGATGCCATCAACGGGACCTCGCCGATTCCCTTGGCCCCGAATGGGCCGGCTGGAAAGACCGCCTCGATGAAATCGACCTCCGTCTTCGGTGCCACATCCCGAACGGTAGGCAGACGGTAAGTCGTCAGCCCGTTGACGATCAGACGTCCGTCCTTCTGAGGAATCTCCTCCATCAGCGCGAATCCGATCCCCTGTGCTACGCCGCCTTGGACCTGTCCCTCCGCGAGCGTCCAATTGAGGATGGTCCCGGAGTCGTGCACGGCGATGAAGTCCACGACGTGCGCCTCCCCGGTCACGACATCAACTTCGACTTCCGCGACGTGCGTCGCGTAGGCGTAGATTGCGTACGCATCTCCGCGACCCGTTTCGGGATCCCAACTGACAGGCTGCGTCTCGGCCCAGCCTTCGACTGCCGGGTCTAGGTTCTCAAGCCAGAACGTGCGTGCAATCTCGCCAAGTCTCCCAGGGATCTCTCCTACGGGAATGCCCAATGATTGGGCGACCGCCTCGATTCGCTCGCGCAGCTTCTCCGCCGCATCGAGGACGGCGAGACCGCTCATCATCGTCCCGCGCGACGCGACGGTGGGTCCGCTGTCGGGGACACGAGAGGTGTCGACCGGGGCCAACTGGATTCGCTCGATCGGCACTCCCAGCGCCTCCGCCGCGATCTGCAGAAGCGTCGTCGTGAGCCCCTGCCCCATTTCGACCGTGCCAACCGCGATTCCGATGGAGCCATCCGCCTCGAGCTTCATGGCCGCGCCCGCCTTGTCGAGGTATGGTGCCTTGCCTCCGAGGCCGACACCGTACATGACAGACGCTAGGCCGACGCCGCGCCTGTAATCTGACTGCTCGACGTTGAACGCGTCGACACGCGCGAGCCGTTCCTCCCATCGCGCAATCTCCACGGCCCGATGGAGCGTCTCGAGGACGCCCACGCTCTCCGTCACCGTCTGCTCGGTCGCCGTGATGTCGCCTGACCGCAGGAGATTCCTGCGGCGGATCTCGGCACGGTCGAAGCCAAGGCGCTCGGCAAGCAGGTCCATCTGCGACTCGTGCGGGAAGATCACCTGAGGGCCACCAAACCCGCGGAATGCGCCATTGGGCACCGTATTCGTCGCGATCGATCTCGCGTCGACCTTGACGTTGGGAATCCGATATGGTCCCGCCGAGGTGATGAGACTGCGCCAGAGTACCGCGGAGGAAAGGGTCTGGTACGCGCCCGCATTCAACATCACGTCGACATCGATCGCAGTCAGCGTCCCGTCCGCCTTCGCCCCGGTCCGATAGCGCACGATCGACGGATGTCGCTTGCTCGTCGTCTGGATGTCTTCCCCCCGGTCGAGAACCAGCTTGACCGGCCGCCTCGTTTTCGCTGCGAGGATGGCGACGAGCGCACCGATGAGCGACGGGACGTCTTCCTTTCCTCCGAAGGCTCCGCCGGTCGATGTCTGGATCACGCGTACCTTGGCGAGAGGCAGGCCCAGAACCTTGGCGACGGCGCCTTGCACGTAGAACGGGCACTGCATCGAGCCGTAGATGGCCATGCCTCCAAGAGATTCGGGGACGGCGATTGCACCCTGTGGCTCAATGTACGCGTGCTCCTGGTATCCGGTTTCGTACTCCGCTTCGACGATCACATCCGCCTCGGCGAATCCCCGTTCGATGTCGCCCTTGCGGAGGATCAGCTTGTTGAACAGATTGCCCCCGCCCTCCGCCACAGCGGAGTTGGTGACGAGGATCGGTGCGTTCGGCTCGAGGGCAGCGCGAAGGTCGACCACGGCCGGAAGTTGCTTGTACTCGATGGCAACCTTCTTGGCGGCGCGATCTGCGGCCCGCCGGGAGGTTGCCGCGACCAGCGCGACGGGCTCGCCAATGTAGCGGACCGTGTCGCCGGCGAGCGCAGGCTGATCATCGTAGATGACATGAACGACGTTCACTCCGGGCACATCGTCATGCGTGGCAACGCAGATCACGTCCGGATCAACAAGAGCTCTGCATGGATCAATCCCGAGAATCCGCGCGTGCGGATGCGGACTGCGGACGACGGCCGCGTGGAGCATACCGGGAAAAGCGAGGTCGTCTACGAAGGCCGCCTCACCTCTCACCTTGTCTACGGCATCGGGGCGGGGGACCCCCGCTCCGATCAGGGTCGCCCGCTCGTCGCTCACGCTATAGCCTGCCTCCCATCGTCAGCGTCATGATCGCCTTCTGCGTGTGTAGCCGATTCTCCGCCTGATCGTAGATCCAAGACAACTCATTGTCACAGACCGACGGCTCTGCCTCGTGCCCCCGGTCGACCGGCATGCACTGGAGGAGATGGCCGGGATCGGTCAGGGCCTGCTTCTCGGCCGTGTAGCACCAATCCTTGTACTTCAAGGCAATCTCGTGCTCCTTCTCCTTGCCGATCTGATAGCGGTCCATCGTGAACCAGTTACGCGGGAAGACGACGGCCGCGCCCTCGAGCGCTTTGTCGAGGTCATTCTCGATCGTGAATTGCCCGTCGGACGCTTTCGCCAGATCGCGGCACTGCCTCATCACGTTTGGATCCATGCCATACTCCGGCGGATGAGCGACGACCACGTCCATCCCGTACATCGCTGAGATCAGCGCCGTGCCCTGGACCGAGCAGAGGCCGCGGATCCATGGGGTGTACGCCCACATGACGACGATCTTCTTCCCCTTCACGTCGCCCTCAAGCTTCTCGTGCATCGTGTAGATGTCGGTCAGCGACTGGCACGGATGGTTGATGTCCGACGCCATGTTGATCACCGGGACCTCGGCGTGATCGCCGAACTTGCGCATGACCTCGTCGCCGAAGCCGTAGCGATCGATCGAGTCGTCCAGCAGGCGAATCCCAATCCCATCGCAGAATCGGGCCATCGCCTTGGCCGTGTCCTTCACGGTCTCGCCTGCACCCGGCTTGTCTTCGAGCGACATCCGCATCGTTGACGGGTTGAGGAATTGGGCGTGTCCGCCGAGCTGAGTCATCCCTGTCTCGAACGACATCCGCGTCCGCGTTGATCCGGCGAAGAACAACATCGCGAACGTCTTGTCTTCAAGCGTGTGATGCGGCTTGCGACTGTAGTAGGCGCCCTTCAGCTGATCGGTCACCTTCATCGCGATGTCGTACTCCTCGCGCGTCCAGTCGACTTCGCTGATCAGGTTCCGCCCGGCTAGATCGAACCAGCTCATACTCCCTCCTTAGGCCATGATCAGGGCCATCATGCCCTTCTGCGCATGCAGCCGATTGGCGGCCTCCTCGATAATCACCGAGTTGGGACCGTCGATGACCTCATCAGTGACCTCCATGTCCCGGTCGGCGGGCAGGCAGTGCATGTAGATCGCATCGTCAGTCAGCGACATCTTCTCGTTCGTGCAGATCCAGTCCTTGTTGGCTTCGAAAATCGGCTTGGCCTTCGCCTCATCCATGATTCCGGACCCATCGGTCGGCTGGACTGTCCACGCCTTCGGGTAGACAACGTCGGCGTCTCGGAACGACTCGTCCATGTCGTGACTGATCTCGAACGAGCCGCCGTTCTTCTTGGCGAGGCCCCTCGTCGCATCGAGGATCTCCGGATCCAGATCGAGGCCCTCGGGGTGTGCGAGAACCACATCCATCCCCATCATTGCCGCGGAGACGATCGCTGACTGCGGCACGGCAAGCGGTTTGGCGACCGAGCCGGAGTAGGCCCAGCTCATGACGAACTTCCTGCCCTGCAGGTTGTGGCCGAGCTTCTCTTGCATCGTCATCACGTCGGCCAGCGCCTGACACGGGTGATACATGTCGTCTTCCATGTTGATGACCGGAACCTTCGACCACTCAGCGAACTCGCGAACGATCCGGTCGCCCTTCCCATACTCCCATCCGGTCGGCTTGCCGTAAATGCGAATGGCAATCGCGTCGCCCATTTCGGCCAGAACCCGGGACACGTCGGAGATCCGCTCGGTCGAATAGGCAACCTCTTCCCCCTTCAGCGCCGGCGTGTAAACGGCGCCGGGCTGCAGGAAATGAGCGTGGCCGCCGAGTTGTGTCATCCCGGCCTCGAATGAGTTTCGCGTTCGCAGCGAGGTGTTGTAGAACAGCATATGAAGCGTCTGGCCTTCGAGCACCTTGTGCGGCTCGCGCCGGATGAACTTGCGCTTCAGTTCGTGCGCCGTGTCGAGCATCGCCTCGATCTCGTCACGCCCGAAGTCGAGCCACGTGATAAAATCTCGCCCTCGCAAGGTCGTATTGGACATCCATTCCTCCTTAGGTCTTATCCCTTGACGATCGTTGTTCCAGCTCGCCCTTCGAGCGCATCGACCGCGCGGTCGAGCGATGTAATGATGGCCTTCTCGCCGCCGGCCTCAACGAACCGGATGGCTGCACGAACCTTTGGCTCCATCGAGCCCTTGGCGAAGTGGCCTTCCTCAGCGTACGTCTTCGCATCGGCCACGGTGATCTTCGAAAGCGCCTTCTCCTCGGGCGTGTTGTAGTTCAGGCGAACACTCTCCACATCGGTGAGCACCATGAAAATCGACGCGCCGACATCGACCGCCAGCCGCTCGCCGGCGAGATCCTTGTCGATCACCGCGTCCACGCCCTTGAGCTTCCCGTTCTCCCGAATGACAGGGATCCCTCCGCCGCCGGACGCAATCACGATGGACCTCGCGTCGACGAGCTGGCGGATGGCCATCTTCTCGTGAATCTCGATCGGATCGGGTGACGGTACGACGCGGCGCCAACCGCGACCTGCATCCTCGCGCACGTCGTAGCCTTTCTCAGACTCCAACGCCCTGGCGTTCTCCTCTGAGTAGAAGGGGCCGACTGGCTTGGTAGGATTCGCGAACGCCGGATCGTCCTTGTCAACGACGACCTGGGTCACGACAGTGGCGATCGGGATATCCGGCTTGCCGGCGTCGATCAAAAGGTTCCCGAGATTCTGCTGAATCATGAACCCGATCAACCCTTGACTCTCGGCACCGCAAACGAACAAAGGCATCGGCGCGGCGACCTCCTTGCCCGCCTCGTTCTGCAGAAGGAGGTTTCCGACCTGCGGGCCGTTCCCGTGAGTCACGACGACCTTGTACTTGCCGGAGTCGACCATCTGTGCGAGCTGCTCGCATGTCACGCGAACGTTCGCCATCTGCTCCTCGAAGGTTCCGCGTTGTCCCGGCTGAAGAATCGCGTTCCCACCGAGTGCAACGACCACCAGCTGTTTCGCCCCATCCATTCGATCACCTTTCCGTTCTCCAGTTCCTCTCAATGCCGGAGCCGCAACCCGCAGAGCCCGCGTTCCAGTTTTCCGGTCCATCACACCGAGGGAATCCGCTCCGCGCGTTCTCGCACCAAATCGGAGGCTTGCCCGGTGCGGCGCCTCAGGCTTGCCAAATCTCACGCATGCGCGACCAGTGTTCGTCCATCTTCGCCGATGCCGTCTCCGAGTCCATCGCCTCAATGGCTTCGACGATCTCGGCATGAAGGTCGACGACCTGCTGTAGATCCTCGACGTTCTTCAGGTAGTAGTGCCTCGTGAACTCTCGGTAGACCAGCTGGTCCATCGTTCGAATGAGCGGTGCAAGCGCCGCGGAGACCAGCGGGTTTCCCGTGCCCTCCGCCAACGCGACGTGGAACGCCTTGTCCGCATCGAAATAGGCGTCGAAGTCGTCTCGTGCCGCGTGATCCCGCATGATCTCGACCGCCTCGCGGAGCTGCGCGATGGCGCCTTCCTCTCGTCTGGCGGCGATCATCGCAGCCACTGGCGGCTCGAGCGTCCTTCGCGCCTCCATTACTTCGAGACATCCCGCTTCACTCTCGATCATGTGAACAGCGTGCGATTCATCGTGCGCAGACGGAGCGCGAAGCACGTAGTTCCCACTTCCCGGACGCGATTCGATGATCGACATCGCCTGAAGTGCTGACAGAGCCTCTCGAATCGATGGTCGGCTAACACCCATTTGCTCTGCCAACTCGAATTCCGAGGGAAGCTTGCCTCCGACTGGGAAGTCCCCGCGCTGGATCGCCTCGACGATCTGTTCCGCCGCAATCGATGACACCTTGCGGGGTTGAACCTTCTCGAACGGCATCGAATCTCTCCTCGCATCGAGTAGTAAAGCTGTATGATAGCTTGACTGAACGGCCGACCGCAAGCGGCTTTCTGAAGTCCCCAGCTAGGTGCTCCGCGCGATGTAGTTGCCCCTGCCGATCTCGACCGGAACCTCCCCTTGTCTGAAGATGAGACGCCCTCGCGAGATCGTCGCGAAGACGCGACCCACGACTTCCCTGCCTTCATACGGAGAGAAGTCCGTGTTCATGTGAAGGCCATCCGCAGAGACCGTCCATTGCTCTTCGGGATCGAAGAGGACAAGATCGGCGTCCGCGCCAATCTCAACCGCGCCTTTCTTCGGATAGAGGCCGAGCGTCTTCGCGGCCTCCTCGGAGAGGAGGCGCGGGAGATCGGTCAGGCTGAGGCGTCCGCTGCCGACGCCTTCTGAGTAGACGAGCGGCAGAAGCGTCTCCACGCCGGGAAGTCCGTACGGAAGAGCGCGGAAGTCGCCGTGCCACGCCTTCTGCTCCGACGTGAAGGGACAGTGGTCGGTGGCGACCCAGTCGATGTCTCGGCGCCTCAGCCCTTCCCAAAGCGCCTTCTGATCGTCTTGTGTCCTGAGTGCGGGGCTCGCGGAGAAGAGGCGTCCGTCCTCCCGGTCGTACAGGTCGCGAGAAAGGAGGAGATACTGCGGGCATGTCTCCGCCGTCATCGACGCGCCGGCTCTGCGGCCTTCGCGGACCGCTTCCAGACCCAGGCGTGAGCTAACGTGGACAATGTGCGTCCGGCAGCCGGTCTCGCGGGCGATCCTCGCAACCTGGACGATCGCCGAACGTTCGCACAGATCCGGGCGGGCTTCGGCCAGCGTTCCCATTCGACCGATCTCCTCTGCTGTGAACCTCTCTGCAATGGACGCGATCAAGCTCTCATCTTCCGCGTGGACGAGAGCGACCGCGCTCCATTCCGCGAGGGCTCCGAAGGCGGTCGACATCTCGTCGGGCGACGTCCGCCGACCAGAGTCCGCGTAGGCGGTGAAGAATTTGAAGCTTGTCACGCCGAGACCGATCGCTTCGCGGAACTCCCACTCGCGCCCCGGTCGCCAGCCGATGACCTCAGCGTGAAGCGCATAGTCGACGACGGACTCGGCGGCATCGGCGCGCCGGCGCTCGATCTCTTCGGGAATGGACGTCTCCGGTCCGCCGACGGTGAAATCGACAATCGTGGTTACGCCACCACAAGCTGCGGCGATGCTGCCGCTTCGGAAGTCATCGCTCGACCGTGTTCGGCCGACCGGCAGTGCCATGTGCGTGTGGGCATCGATCACACCCGGCAGGACGAGCTTGCCGGACGCATCGATCTCCTGCGAACCTCGCAGATCTCGACCGACCGCGGCGATCGTCTCGTCGTCGATCCCCACGTCGGCGACTTCGGTCGTCATCGACGTGACAACCGTCCCACCACGGATTGCGAGGTCATAGGTGTGCGTCACATGGCCCTTCTCTACGCAGCTCTTGCGAATCGGTCAGGCTGCATGATAGCATTGACGAAAGACGTACACAACGAAGGCAGGAGGCCTCCTTGATCGATTTGACACGTCATCCAGTGCAACTTGAGCGAGCTGTCGCGCGCGCGAGAGAGCGCGGCATTATCATCCCCACATTCGCGCAGATGCGCGACCCGAGCCGGATTCCCTCGAGCGTCGTGGAACGCCTGCGCGACATCGGGCTTTGGGATCTGCACCCGTTGAACCTGTTTCGCATCACGTGGAAGAACGAGCCCACGCCTCATGGCGGAGGCTTCGGCGGCGTCAACTACCTCGAGTTCCCACCCGAACTGACCGGGGTTTCGGCGCGCATCATTGCCTTGGTTGGGAAGTGGTTCCCGACCGGAGCCCACAAGGTCGGCGCGACGTTCGGCTGCCTTGCTCCGCGCCTCGTCACCGGGCAGTTCGATCCAACCTTTCACCAGGCCGTCTGGCCTTCCACCGGCAACTACTGCCGCGGTGGAGCCTACAATTCCCATCTGCTCGGCTGTGACTCGATCGCAATTCTGCCTGAGGAGATGTCGAGGGAGCGATTCGAGTGGCTCTCGAAGGTCGCCGGGGAGGTCATCGCGACGCCCGGATGCGAGTCGAACGTCTGGGAGATCTTCCAGAAGTGCATCGAGCTCCAGGCGACGCGGGACAACGTGATGATCTTTAACCAGTTCGACGAGCCGGGAAACCACCTCTGGCACTACGACGTCACCGGCCACGCAATGGAGGAGGTCCTGAACGCCCAACTCGGGGCCGACCGGTACGCCGGCGTCGTCCTCACCTCCGGCTCGGCGGGAACGATGGGCTGCGGTGATTACCTGAAGGAACTCTACCCTGCAAGCAAGCTCGTCGTTTCCGAGGCGCTGCAGTGTCCGACGCTGTTGGAGAACGGATTCGGCGGCCATCGAATCGAGGGCATCGGCGACAAGCACGTCCCCTGGATCCACAATGCGCGCAACACCGACATGGTAACGGGGATCGACGACGAGGACTGCATGCATCTGATCCGCCTATTCAACGAGCCAGCGGGGCGCGCCTATCTGGCATCGCAGGCCGTCCCCGAGGAACTCGTCGAGAAGCTAGACCTCCTAGGCATCTCGGGCGTCGCCAACCTCCTCTCGGCAATCAAGTTCGCCAAGTACTACGAGTTGACGGAGCGGGATGTCGTCCTGACAGTCCTCACCGACTCGATGGAACTCTACGAGAGTCGACTTCACGAGCTCAGCGAAGAGCGCGGCCCGTACAGCGAACCGCAGGCCGCCGTCGACTACTACGCCCATCTGCTGGGGATCAAGACCGACTTCACGCTGGAACTCAGCCATCGGGACCGAAGACGCATCCACAATCTGAAGTACTTCACATGGATCGAGCAACTGGGCAAGTCACTCGATGAGTTGGACGCGCAGTGGTACGACTATCCCGGCTACTGGGATCGGATCCACCAGTCGGTCGGCGCGATCGACGAGCAGATCGAGTCGTTCAACGAGCGGGTGGGGCTAGTTGGCTCCTCGGGCGTTCTCGCGAACGCCTAGTTGACCATGGAGCCAAGGCGCACAACGTCACTGAAGGGCCTCCTCGACACGATTCTGGCGATGATCTCCGGACGCGTGCCGGCGCGGCCGATTCTGCTCGTCGGAGGCATCGGAGCAGGGAAGACGTCGGTCGGCCTGCGCCTGATTTCCCTTCTCAGACAATCCGGCAACCCGCCAGGCGGAATCCTCGCTCCGCGGATCCTGAAGGGAGAGGAAACCGTCGGCTACTCCCTCGTCGATCTTAGCACCAACACGACTCATCCGTTCGCGAGTCTCGAACCGACTGACATCTCGGTCGGTCGATTCTTCATCTCCAACGAAGCCGTCGCACTCGCCCGACGCGCTATCCGGCGCGCGACAGGAGAGAGGGAGGTCGTGCTGGTCGACGAAGTGGGACGACTCGAACTGGGCGGCGGTGGGCACGCGCCCGTCGTCCGGGAACTGTTGGCATCCTCCTCTCTGCCGATCCTCCTCGTCCGCGACGAGCTGGTCGAAGAGGCCGTACGCGTCTTCGAGATCGGCGATCACGAGATCTTCAACGCCGCTGACGCAACGGACCTTGGCGCGGCCGGCCCCGCAGGCGCGTGTGGACTCTGGGGGATCGTCGACGGCATTCCGTTCCCGCTTCTCGTCACGATCGACGAGAGCGGCTTCCCGGAATCTCGGCCGATGTCGCTGGTCGATCGGGACGAGCGAACCCTCTGGTTCGCGACCTCGCGCGCTTCACGCAAGGTCGCTCAGATCGAAGCCAACCCGAACGTGACCCTCCTCTTCGTCGACACCGACGCCTTCAGCTACGCCTCGCTCTATGGCCGCGCACAGATCGTGGTCGACCCGGAGCGCGAGAAGTCCTTGTGGCAGGACGCATGGCGCGACGATTGGCCTGAGGGGCCCTCCGATCCGGACTACGTCCTCCTCCGCGTCGACGCTGCCCGCGGGCACTACCTTCGAGGATCGACCGGTGAGTCAGGAACCGTGGAGCTTGCGTAGCCTCTCCCGAACTCGCTCCATTCGCAGAATCTCCAGTATGATGACGGGACGGAACGTCGGGGGTGTGCCAGATTGAATCTAGGACTTGGCCTTGGGATTGGGCTCGCTGTGGGCGCACTTGTGACGTGGCTGGCCATGCGGAGTCAAACGCAATCGCGCAATGAGAGCCTTCGCATCGCGAACGCCAAGCTGGAAGAGGAACTCCGCGCGGAGCGCGAGAAGGCCGCGTCACTCGATGCCATCCAAGAGCGAATGCGCGAGACCTTCGCCGCTCTCGCACATGAAGCCTTGACCTCCAATTCCAGTCAGTTGCTCACCCATTCGCGAGATCAGCTGGAGGCATTGCTCAACCAGGTTCGTGGAGATTGGGGAACGCAGAAGGAGGAACTCAAAGGACTCGTTGATCCGCTGAGCAAGGGTCTCGATGCCATCGATAGGCAGGTTCGCGAACTCGAGCAAAAGCGCGAAGGCGCCTATCGTTCTCTGGGCGAGCAGCTTCGCTCTCTCGGCGATGCTCAAACGCAGCTTCGCCAGTCGGCGGTGCGTCTCGAGCAATCACTCAAATCCTCGACAACCCGTGGTCGTTGGGGAGAACTGCAGCTGCGACGCGTGGTCGAACTGGCTGGGATGACGAACCACGTCGACTTCTCGGAGCAGGTGAGAGGTGAGCAGGGGCAGCCAGACATGATCGTTCGGCTGCCCAACGAGGGGATTCTGCCGATCGACGCAAAGACACCGGCAAGCGCTTACCTGGAGGCAATGGAGCTGGACGGAGACCGACGGGCGCAGAAGCTCGTTGATCACGCCAAAGCCATGCGCGCTCGCGTGGTCGAGCTCTCGCGCAAGGCCTACATGGATCAGTTCGACAGGGCTCCCGAGGTCGTCGTCATGTTCGTCCCGTATGAGTCTGCGTTGGCGGTGGCTTTCGAACAGGATCCGGGCCTACTCGAGTACGGCATCCAGCACCGGATCCTCGTCGCCTCGCCGGTGACGCTTCTCGCGCTGCTGCGCGCTGCTGCCTTCGGCTGGCAGCAGCAGCATGTCGCGGAGAACGCACGCGTGATTGCGGAACAAGGCCGGGAACTCTACGGACGGTTTCTCAACGTGCTCAAGCCCTTTTCGGACGCGGGTGATCGCCTCGGTAAGGCCGTCGCTTCGTACAACCAGGCCGTGGGATCTATCGAGGCCCGCCTCAAGCCGTCCCTGCAACGATTCCAGGAGGCGATCGTCTCCTCGGAAGGTGCGCCGACGCTCGAGCCTATCGACGAGACGCCGCGCCTCCCACTGAATCCGGAAACGGGGTAGATCATTGCTGGATCCTATCTGAGTCGCAGTCTCAACGCGACAGCACCTTCACTTCAGAGACAACCAGGTTGTCGACCCACACTTCGAGTACCAGGTGCCCGGAGTACGAGAGTGTCCCAATGGCCGGCTCTTCGGTATCCAGCTCTGTGGTATCGTAGACATCCAGGATCTGCTCGCCGTGGTGCTCGATGACAGTTCGATCCCCACGCACGATCATCCTGAAGCGATTCAGCGCACGCAGCGGCATGTACACGTTCCTGCTCTCGGCGACGACGCCGGTGCTGTGGCGTTGATGTCGGCACGGTATCTTGACCCGGGAATCGATCGATTGCTGTCTGGACAGGACTCCGCTACCATTCTGTAGAATCATGGGACGAAGCGTATCGTCTTCGGCCTGCAGGAGGAGTCTCCATGTTGAAACGCGCGGTGGTGAGTATTGCCTTGGGTGTTGTTGCGATTATGGCCGTCATGGGCATCGTGGATCCCAATGGCGACATCTTCGGAGGCGGACGGCAGATCCGCATCGTCGTGCCCATCGATCACGATCCGCCAGGCAGCGACCGCCTGCACCTGAACGACGAGTCCGTCACACTGGAGAATACGGGAGAGGAGCCGCTCGACCTCTCCGGCTGGATGCTGCGCAACAAGAACCTGGTGACCTACACCATTCCGGAAGGATTCACTCTTGCCCCCAACGCGCGGGTAACGATCCACACCGGTTGCGGCGACGACACCGCGGCCGACTTATACTGGTGCTCTCTTCGTCCCATGTGGGGGGACCAGACTGACACCGCGACACTCCTGACGGATCGCGGCAGGAAGGTCACGTTCTACTCGTATCAGGATGTCTGTGTCCCCTGTAACGAAGGGAAGGACGAATAGGGTAGACCGAGGCGTTTGCCAGCCTGGCGAACCTGTTCCCCCGTGTGCGTTCTTGCGAATGCATGTCCGGGGTCTCGTCCAGCCGTGGGATCTCATCGAACCCGACACCGGCCGGCCTAGCCGCCCTCCTCGCGGACGAAGCTGGCTGGACACTACGCACCGCGCTTTCCAAGATGGTTCGCGAACTGAGCCGCATCCGACACGAGGATGTCCTGGCTCGTACGCTCGCCGATCGAAGTGGTTGCTGGTGAACTCTCTCGCGCCGTCCGAGGTCGTCGCCTTTGATTGGCCGTGGGCCCAGATCAACAGGGATCTAGGTGGGGGGTACGGAAGGCCCGATGCGTGAAGGCGAACCTGAGCGAACCGCCGATTGGGCCAGGCACATCACGGCAGCACAAGGAGCCACTCAGCAACCGCATGGAACAGGCACTCGAAGATTCGCCCGGTCTGTACACGTGACGTCGTTCGTGCCCAGCGAGAATGCTGCCCTCCGTTTTCGCCTACGCCAAGTAGGCCAGGCCAAGCCCCACGGCGAGGATCAGGCCGAGGGCCGGGAGGATCGACTTCCTCAGTGAGACGGCACCAAGGGCCAACACAATTCCACCCTTCACGGAGGTGTTCACCATGGCCGCCAACACGATGGCCTTTGACGCCGTCCCAATCTGCACGGTCCCCGCGCCGGCCATTCTTGCCAGTGAGAGAGTAATCGCATCGACATCGGCAATCCCCGACACCGCCGCGGAGACATACACGCCCGGATCCCCCAGCAACATCTGAGCCCCCCTGGATATGACCAGGATCGCCGCGTACGCGATGGCAAATCTTAGCGCCGGACCGAGTTCGAAAGGCGCCTTCAGCGTGAGGTCTTCGCCCGCGGCCGTCTCCCTGGTGAAGAAGAGAAGGTATCCACAATAGGTGAGCGCGATACCGCCGGCCCCGGCCATCGGGAGCCACAGCTCTGAAAGCAACTGGCTGTTGAGCACGGCAGCTTCGATCAACACCCGCACGAACATCATCGCCCACGCCACGGTGATCGCAAGGGCAAACGGTTTCGCGAAGCCTGCGTAGCCGCGGCTTCGTTGCGTGAAGCTCAGCGTCACCGCCGTACTTGATACGAATCCGCCGAGGAGCCCGGTCAGACCGATGCCGCGTCGAGGTCCGACGATCTTGATGAGGACATATCCGATGAAGCTAATCGCCGAGATGAAGACGACCATCAGCCAGACATTCTGCGGGTTGAGAACGTCCAGCGGTGCAGGGCCGAACGTGCGGTTCGGCAGCAACGGCAACACAATCGCCGTGATAACCGCGAACTTGAGCGTGGCCAGCACGTCCTGCTCTGTGATCCGTCCGACGAACCTGCGCACGCCGATCTTGAGCGACAGCAACACGGCCATACCGACACCAAGGGCGGCGGCGACCTCCAGGCTGCCCCAATAGCACAGCGCGCCAATCAGGAACACGAGGACCGCCGCGATCTCCGATGTGAGCCCGATGTCGCCGGCCGATGCGGTCACGAAGTAGGAAACTGCGACCAGGCCTCCAACAGCCAAGAAGGCGGCGATGAAGATCCACGGCGTTGCCGCCAGATCCGAAAGGAGAGCCGCCGCACATCCGGCCAGCCCGATCAGTGCCAGCGTCCGCGCACCGGCGAACATCTCCCGCTCTTCCCCCTGGTACGCGTACTCACGCTGCAAGCCAACGAGGATCCCGATGACAAAAGCCAACCCGAATCGCACGATGGTCGCGGTCGTGTCCAAGTCTTTCCCCCCGTTCTCCGTTGGACCGTGATGGCGCATAGGGTAGGCGCAACGCCACGCGGGAGACAACACCATCAGGACGAAGCCGCCCACGACCGCGGTGACGACCCCGGAGTCCAGCCGACTCCCGAGGGATCATCTGTTCGCCCAAACGAGGACTGAAGGAGTGCGAGAAGTTGCTCATTGCAAGAGTCCAATAGGATGTCATACGCACTGGAGTCGGTGGAGGTGACAACGCGCACGACAAGACCGCGAACGCACGCGCCCCGAATGCGGCCTCCCGGGCTCAAGCCCGAAACGAGCCCGCCAGGGGCGCCAGATGAAGGCTAGTTCTCAAGCTCGACCAACATCGGCGTGTGATCGGACGGGCGCTCGCCGGTTCGCGGGTCGAGGTCGATCCAAGTGGTGACGGAACGCTCCGCCAGCGGCTTCGTCGCCAAGATGTGGTCGATGCGCCAGCCCTTGCCCTGCGCAATGGCGTCCTTGGCGCGGTAGTCGTAGTAGCTGTACTGACCCGGATCGGGAACGTGCTTGCGGAAGAGGTCGACGAGGCCCCACGACTTGACCGCCTCCAGAGCCTCGGTCACTTGGGGGTTGAAGCAGACGTGGCCGAGAAGCCGCTTCGGGTCCCAAACGTCGATCTCTTCAAGGGCAACGTTGAGATCGCCCATCCACAGGAGCGGCTGATCGGGTGAGAACCGCCGCTCGAACAGCGTGAGCAGCCGCCCGAACCACGCGAGCTTGTACGCGTACATCGGGTGGTCGACGTCTCGTCCCTGAGGAACGTACGTGTTGACGATCGAGATGTCGTTCACTTCACCCGTGATTAGCCTCGCCTCGTCGGCGGGACCCTCGTCGGCGAAGCCGCAGCGAACGTTCTCGATCGGCCTCTTCGACAGGATGGCGACCCCGTTGTAGGACTTCTCCCCGCAAAAGGCGACGCGGTAGCCGGCGCCCTCCATCGCGGCCAGCGGGAAGTCGGCATCCTGCGCCTTCGTTTCCTGGAGACAGACGACGTCCGGACCGACCCGCTCCAGCCATGGCAAGAGCGCGTGCAGGCGGGAGCGAATCGAGTTGACATTCCACGTCGCAACGGTGAAGGCCATCGGATCTCCCTTCGAGATCAGGTAGGGATGATTCCGCTAAACGTCGTCACCCCAAGGCCTTCGTCGCGAAGCCGCTCGACGTAGGGGTTGATCCCGACCGAGTCGCTGGCGATGTGGCCGGTGACTATCAGCGTCTTCGCCGCGCCGTATTCGGCCCGGAGCTTCTCGGCGTCGTTCGGCCGGCAGTGGATGTAGATCACGGTGTCGATCCCGTGGTCGAAGTAGGCTTTGGCCACCGGATATCCGCCGTTCGTCCCGGCTCCGTGCGAGACAACGACTCTCCCGAGGCGGTGGGACGCGTCTCCGACGCGGATTTCGATCCGCGTTGCAGCGTTTCGGAACTCGCCGAAGGTCTCGTAGAAGTGGTCGATCAGCTCGGCGACGGTCGCGCTTTCGCCGAGAACCACGGCGGCCTCGGCCATCCGCCGCCGTCCGATCTCGTCGAGTGGCGTGTGAATGTTGAGGTATGGAAGGTCGAGCAGCCGGGCGACCGACGGATCGTGATCGTAATTGACCATCGAGTTCAAGACCCGCCGCGATTCAATCGTTTCGCGCATCGTGTCTTCCGCCACCTCGCGGGGCACGCCCGCGCCGATCATCTGCGCGACGTGGCGCTCGAGGACCTCGTGGAACCGAAGCGCCGAGGAGCCTCCGACCGGATGATGCGAGAGGGCGCAATCGAACCCGAGATCCGCGGCGACCTTCAACTCCGGCGCCTTCAGGTCGATGCCAAACAGAATCCTCCGGATTTCGTCTCCCGTATGATGAATCGCGCTATCGCCCGGAATCTCATCGAGCCCGGCCATCTCTAGCGCAATCTGCATCAATCGATCCGTGTTCATGTGTCTCCCTCCGCGACGCTGACTCGATCCTCGTAGCTCGACGCGCCCCACAGCCCGTGCGGAACGGGCGTGAGATCCCGCAAGCTCGAGCCACCGATGAACTCCCGCAAGATCGAATTGCCCGGGATGCTCTCCGTCGCGTAGGCATCGAACCACCAGAGAAGCGCGAGGAGGCGCTCGGCCTCGGTTCGCAAGCGCGGCTCCCGGATCTGGAGCAGAAGCGGCTCGACCATTGGTTTGAGTACGGCGAGTTCGTAAATGAGGGCCGAGTTAAACATCACGTCGGCCTCTTCCTGATACGGGAAGATGTTGGCCTTCTCCCCACGCCGGACGTTCTCCCACAGGGTCATCGTCTCGCTGGCCGCGTATCCGCGGTAGTTGGCATCTCGCACGATCCGGCGGACCAAGCGCGTGTCCGTCGTCGAGATGCGATTGTGCATGTCGAGGTTGAGTTGGGTCAGCGCACTGACAAAAACGCGGAAGCAATCACTGGCCGGACCCTCCGCAGTCAGCTGCGGGTTCAATCCGTGGATCCCCTCGACGAGCAGAATCTGATCCTTCGAGAGGCGGACCCTCGGACCCTCTTCCCTCGTCCCTGTCTCGAAGTCGAACCGAGGGAGCACGACCTCCTCTCCCGCGGCGAGCTGTCGTAGATCCTGCCGGAATCGTGGCAAGTCAAGCGCACCGAGGGAGTCAACATCGACATGCTCGCCAAACCGCTCGATCAGGACGTCCCTCGGATGGAAGTAGTTGTCCATCGCTAGCGGGTAGGGGTGCAGGCCGTCGGCCAGAAGCTGAATCGCCAGCCGCTTGGAGAAGGTCGTCTTCCCCGACGACGAGGGTCCTGCGATGAAAACGAGTCTCGTCCCCTTCTCCCACCGCCCCGAGATCTGCGAAGCAATCTCGGCGATCCGCTTCTCGTGAAGCGCCTCGGCGACGAGCACAACCTGTTCGATTCGACCGGAGCGAATCGCCTCGTTGAGGGAGACGACGTCGCGCAAACCAAGCAGCCCGAGCCACTCGCCGTACTCGTTGAAGATCTCACGGAGCGCCTTGAATCGCTGCGGCGGCAGGAGTTTCATCGGATCCTCGCGTCGCGGAAAGCGCATCACAAAACCGTCAGCGAAGGTCTCCAGACCGAAGGTTTTCAGGAACCGGGTCGACGGAACCATGTAGCCGAAGAAGTAGTCGGAGACGCCGTTCAGTGTGTACAGATGAAGATGATCGACCTTCCGCGCATCAAGCAGCCGTGCCTTGGCCAGCTCGCCGCGGCCGACGAACAGTTTCCGTGCCTCCTGGATCGTGCAACGCCGGCGCTCGATCGGACGATCCTCTCGGACGATCTCGGTCATCCGCTCCTTGATCCGAGCGAGATCCCGCGCCGTAAGCGGTTCTCTTCCCTCCACGCGGCAGAAGTAGCCACCGTGCGGGACCGAGTAGTCGATCCGCACCTGCACGCCCGGGAAGAGTTCGGAGACTACGACCACCAAGAGAAAAGAGAGGCTGCGACTGTAGATTCGAACCCCGTCTGAGCTGGACAGGTGGATCGGCTCCGCGTCGATGTCCGCCGTCACCGGACGTCCGAGTTCGCCCAGCGAACCATCGACGACCGCCGCCACCGGCGGGTCGTCTCCGTTCGGATAAGCAACGCGAAACACATCAGCGAGCGCTGTTCCGGCAGGGGCATCGAAAACCCTCCCGTCGGGCAGGCGGACCTGGACATCTCTTCGTTTTTCGCCTTCTCGAATCGTTGGCCTGTCTGTCATCTGAGTCCTTCGAGGCGCTCGGCCGCCTAGCGTTTTTCGCCCGCTTTGCTCAGGATCGGGAGGACGGAGCTCCGGAGCGCCGCGATTACGTCGTCGAGCGCTTCCATGACCCGATCCGACGAGGCGGGGACCTCCGTCGGCCCACGAAGATCCGCAACTCGCACACCGTACGATGCCGCGCTTTCCACCCAGGAAGCCGGAATCTCGTCAGGAAGGTCCGCATCGACCATCGCGCCCCAGACGAGCGTCCAGGCGCGTACGACGTTTCCCACGTCGTATCCGCCGCCGCCCAAGGCGATCCACGGCAGACCCAGGTCACGGAACCGCTTCGCCAACTGCTCGAAGCCCCGGAGGCTCATCCTCAGGCCCGCAACAGCGTCCCCGACGATGCCGTCCGCGCCGAGCTGCGTCGTGAGAACATCCGGCCCGAACGCTTCGAGCGCCGGTAGGATGACTTCATCGAACGCTCGCTCATACGCGGCGTCCCCGGCGCCGGGGAGAAGCGGCACGTTGACCGCGAATCCCTCTCCGGAGCCGTTTCCGACGTCCTCCACGAAGCCGGATCCCGGGAAGATTGTGTATCCGGACTGATGGATCGAGATCGTGAGCACATCGTCGCGCGAGTAGAACGCGTGCTCGACGCCGTCCCCGTGATGCGCGTCGATATCGACATACGCGACGCGGTTGCCCTGCCGAAGCAGCGTGTGAATCGCGAGGACGGCATCGTTGACGTGGCAGAATCCCGAGGCGCGTGAAGGCATGGCGTGGTGCAGTCCGCCGGACATGTTGAATGCGCGCATCGCACGTCCCGCGAGGATTTCTTTCGCACAGTCAATCGAGCCACCCGCAACCAACATTCCCCAATCGTAGACGTCAGGAAAGACCGGGTTGTCCGAGGTTCCGAGACCGTGTGCAAAGAGACTCGGAACCCACATACCCGAACTCGCCAGGCGTAGGGTCTCGAGATAGCCCTGCGAGTGAAACGCGACTGCCTCTTCTTCGGTCGCCTCTCGAGGCGCGAGGATCGAGACTCCCTCTCGCTCGGTCAGTCCGTAGGCTTCGAGGAGTTCGTAGGTCAGTCCGAGACGGTGGATCTTGAATGGATGGGCCGCGCCGAAATCGAAGTGCAAAAGCGACCTCGGATCGATCAAGCATGCAGTCCCCGCTTGGCTCATCCGCGTCCCTCTCCTTTCGCTAGAATGCCCACGATTCGATCACGTCTTCGACGGTGAGGCTCCACGGATCACAGCCAAGGCCGAGCGTTCCCACCGCCACCGCCGTCTCCGCGACTGCGAAGAGGTTCCCATCCAATTCCAGGACCGTCAAGGCTTCTCCGCCGGAGCAGGTCAGCGAGGCGGCTGTGTTTTCCGAGACCTGCACGAGGACCAGCACGTGGTCCGGCGTGCCGTCGTCGTCCGTGTCGGCGGTCGCCAGTCGCGAAGAGACTCCCTTCGCCCGCAGGAAACTTACAAGCAGAATGGCCGTGTCCTCGCAGTCTCCCGCGCCGTCGTAGAGCGTCTCGATCGGGTAAAGCGGCCACTCCTTGTCCAGAGGATCTAGCGCGTACGCGATGGCTCCCTGGACAAAGGAGAGCGCCCACTCCACAAAGACTTCCGCCACACCTGCCGCCCGATTCCACAGGACGTCCGCGAGTTCCTCGAGCGTCGGGTCGTCGAGTGGATCGATCACGTAGGCCGGGTAGTCGTAGTTGTCGACAAACGGCGTCCGCAGCCGACCTCGATAGGTTTGATAGAGGTTGTATGGAAGAAGCACGTCCCATTGCTGCGCTTCCCCTTTGTGTACCCACTCATAGTGGTGCGCCACATACCCATCGGGGACCGCTCGAGCGGTGATCGTGTCCGTCGCCGTCCCCACCCCGCCTCGCGTGTCGGTCGCACGCAGCGTAATCGTGTGCGTTCCTTCAACGAAGGTGTGGACGACCGTCCGCCCGGTCGCTGTTTCCCCTCCCTCGAACGTCCACTCGTAGATCATCGCATCGCCATCCGGATCGAACGTCCCCGATGCATCCAGCAGGACAATGAGAGGGGCGTATCCTTCACGGGGCAACGCGCTGAACTCCGCTACAGGCAGGCGGTTCGTCATCGGATTCCTGCAACCACCGAGGAGGATCACGAAAAGGCTCCCGAGGACGAGGAACGCAAGCGTCCGGGTCCGAGTAGTGTTTCTTGCTGTCCCCATCGTGTGACGGATTGTAGTTCTCCGGCTCCGTCTTCTCAATGGCGGTAATCCTTTTCCGATCGATGTTTCGTGCGGCGAGATCGTTGACCCAAGTTCTCATCTATGCTACCATCGATCCGCCAAGGGGGCTGGATCATGTATATGATCATCGTCGGTGCGGGGAGTGTTGGAGCGAGCCTGATCGACATCGCCGTCAGCGAGAAAAACAACGTTGTCGTCATCGACGCCAACGCAGAGCGTGCCCGCAGAATCCAGGAACGGCACGACATCACGGTGCTCAACGCCAACGCGACCTCAGCCGACACACTTCGTGAGGCCGGCGCGGACCGGGCCGACTCCCTGATCGTGACCACCAGCGATGACGCTGTCAACCTCATGGTCGTCTCAATCGCCGTCGATCTCGGTGTCACGTCGATCGTCTCGGTCGTGAACGACAGAGAGCATGCCGACTTCTTCCGGAAGCTCGGCGCTAACGTGATGGAGAACCCGGAGGATGTCGTCGCTCATCACCTATACAACGCAGTCAAGCGCCCGAATGTCAAGGACTTCACGCTGCTCCCGCAGGGAGCGCAGATCTTCCGACTCGAAGTGGGAGCGGAGTCGTCTCTCATCGACCGCTCGGTTGCCGAGAGTCGTCAACGCGACACGATTCCCGAGTCCATGCAGGTCCTGTCCATCGCCCGAGAGGGCGAGCCGATGGTCCCCGCCGATACTATCTCAATCCAGGAAGGGGACGTGCTCACCGTCTTCACCCTCGAGAGGGTGAGTGACGATCTGATCGAGAAACTTACCGGATGACCCCCTCGATCTTCCGAGGCCGACAGGATCTTCACATCATCCTTCGTGACCTCGGCCTCTTGGTTCCGGTCGTCGGCGTGATGGCCATCATCTCCCTCATCGTTCCCGCCGCGTTCGGAGAGGCCTTCAGTTTCTTACCCCTTCTAATCACAGCCGGCGTCTCGTTCCTCCTCGGCGCTGCGCTGTACTTCCCATTCCGAAACGCCGGGGAGACCCGCCTAAGACACGGGATGATCATCGCCGCCTTTGGCTGGCTTCTTGTGGCAGCTCTCGGCTCCCTCCCATTCGTCTTGACCGCTCTTTTCGCCGAGCCGGGCGGTGCATCGGAGACGCTCCTCCACTTCAGGGATCCGGCCAGCGCGTTCTTCGAGTCAATCTCCGGGTACACCGGAACGGGACTGACGATGGCCGCACGAGCGGATCTTCTTCCCAAAACGCTTCAGTGGTGGCGGAGTTTCACCGAGTGGATCGGTGGGATGGGCGTGATCGTCCTCATGCTGGCGATTCTTGCCGGTCCTCGCCCGGGCGCAGCAACGTACAGCCTGTACTACGCCGAAGCACGTGGGGAGAAGATCCATCCGAGTGTCCGAACGACGCTCCGAACCATGTGGTGGATCTTCCTGTTGTACACGTTCATCAGTGTGATCGCCCTCTGGGGGGCTGGCATGCCGATGTGGGAGTCGGTCAATCATGCGATGACCGGTATCTCGACGGGCGGTTTCACCGTTACGGCGAATAGCATCGCGAGCTATGACAGCGTGGCGATCGAGATCGTTCTCATTCCGATCATGCTCCTCGGCGCCATCAGCTTCGCCGTCCACTACCAGATGATGCGCGGACAAGGCACGATCCTCTGGAGTGACTTCCAGACTCGGTGGTTCCTTGCCCTCACGCTCGTCGGGGCCGTCTTTCTGTCCCTTGAGAATCTTCTCATTCTGCCTGGAGGTGAGGCGGTCCGCACGTCTGTTTTCCAGTTCACGTCAGCAATCACGTGTACGGGCTTTCAGACGGCCGACATCGCCTCGTGGACGGCTACCGGGAAACTCTTGCTCGCTGCAGGAATGTTCGTCGGCGGAGCAGCCGGCTCGACCGCGGGTGGAATCAAGATCATGCGCATGGTCGTCCTCATTCGTGGCGTCAACTGGCGCTTCCGGAAGATCATCGCGCCACGCGGCGCCATCGTCCCGTTCCGTCTCGGCCAGACGACGGTGGACGATGGACAGATCGGACAGCGACTAGAGGATGCCTCTTTGATCATGTTCCTGTGGCTCATCTTCCTCGGGCTGGGGATCGTCGTGCTCCTCCACACCACGGCCTCCGGCTACACACTCTCCGATGTGGTCTTCGAAGTCGCCAGCGCACAGGGGAACGTCGGTCTCTCGGTGGGCATCACGAGCCCAACCATGCCGCTTCTGAGCAAGCTGGCCCTCTGCTTCAACATGTGGATCGGGCGACTGGAGATCATCCCCGTCCTGATGCTCGTCCGCGCCCTCTTCGTCGGGATCCAATAGCCCCGCATGATCTCCATCATCCGTTCGTGCGAGTCACGGTATACTGGGCTCGTGCGGGCGGAACGCCCGCAGGAGCATGAAAGGGGTATCGTGATCCGAAAGTCACTCGCGCTCTGCGTGTTCTTGAGCCTTCTCACCGGCCTCGGCTCTTTGGCCTATGATCGCAGCGAGTTCCTGTTTCTCGATGAGATCGAGGTCGGCATGGCAGGCGTCGGCAGGACGATCGTCTCAGCCGACACGATCACCGAGTTCTCCGCCGAGATCCTCGGCGTAGTCGACCAACCTGGGGACCTTTCCGACTTCATCGTGGTTCGCGTCAGCGGCGAAGCCATCGGGCGCTCGGGCGGCAT
>Ga0272441_10001251_pt1 | contig 54449 bp, 48 predicted proteins | sample SSMProp6N_FD_193582 | JGI IMG/M metagenome (GOLD analysis project Ga0272441, IMG submission 193582) | Marine sediment archaeal communities from Little Sippewissett salt marsh, Falmouth, MA, United States - SSM-Prop-6N | ecosystem: Environmental > Aquatic > Marine > Wetlands > Sediment ...
GAGTATCATGCTTGACCATTTTGAAAATGAGTTGCTCCTGAAAGCCATCAGAGACTCTTCACTGGACGGCAAGCCCTTTTACGTCCTCTGGAACCTTGCAAAGGTCAAAGACTTATCATCCCGATATAAAAGAGGGATCTCCGAGCTCATTCTCGATAAACAGCCGCCCCTTCAGCTCACCATATTCTACAATATCGATCCCGAATTCAGACCGATAGCCGAATCCATCAAGGCGCTGATGCCTGAGCATATGGCGCTCCTGCTTGCAGACAGTTATGCCGATGCGATCAGGATCCTCCTTGATGTCACATCCGGAAAACTCACCTCGCAGCAATCTGACACGGATCCTGAAGAGGAGAAAAGACTGCTTTTTCTGGCTGAAACCGCACGAATCGGCTGGCTCAACATGCTCAACCAGCCTATCAATCTCCCCCCCGATAACGATCCTCACTACCCGTTTTTCAAGGCGCTTGAAGAGCTGCGGAAAAACCTGCAGGAAGATGAGCATGAGAGACAGAGAATCCTTCAGAATTTCACACGAGAGCAGGACGAGATGCTCAAAAGCAAACAGCATCAGTCAGAACAGGAGGAGATCAGAAAACAAACATTACTGAACGATTTTGAAGCCCAAAAAGAGGAACTGACCGAACAGATCAAACAGCATGAAAAAGAGGTCCACAGGGCGATATCGAATTTCCACGAACAGAGAGGAAAACTCAGAGACCTCTGCGCTCTTGTCAGCCGCTCAGCAATGGATACAGCTACAAAAAAACAGCTCATTCATACCTGCGACAAACTGATTGAAACAGAGCTCAACGAAAAGAAAATTGCTTTGCCGCTGACCACAACAGATTCAGCATTCCTCTCCATGCTTCAGAAACAACATCCCGACCTGAACAAACGCGAGCTGAAAATCTGCCTGATGATCAGACTCAGCTACGACACAGAAGACATAGCAAGATCGATAGGAATCACAAAAAGAGGAATGGAAAGCATCCGCTACCGGATGCACAAAAAGATCGGACTGACCAAACACCAGTCCATCAAAAACTACCTGAACGAACTGTCTGACAATCAGCAACAGCGTACTTAACAGCAGTAAGTTATTGCCGAGCAACGTATTTGTATCTGGATAGGGAACGTAAGATCAGATACAAATCAAATCGGATCCTTTTTTTTTACGCAAAAAAAAGAAAAAATATTGGATCAGGGCAAAAATAAAGTTACTTTTACCACTATATTACATCAATAGCCACAATCAGTAACCCATGAAATATTGTCCGGTTTCCAATCTTCCGATCGTTGAGCGTCCGCACTGGAAAAGCGTCCATAATGAGAAACAATATACCACTCATATGCAGCGCATCGGTGACGACATCCTTCTGACCTCCTATGAGGCAGGACATGATATCACCGTAGAATTCATGGACAAGGAACTCTTCTGTACCGTGCTTGAGGAGTCCGGCCTTGTCGACAAGCCGGTCTTCATGCTGAGGGATCTTTCCCTCGTCAGCAACGTGTCATATGCATACAAAAAACACCTCACTCAGCTGATTTATCAATGGCAGCCGAACTTCCGCTGTATCATATTTTTCAATACGCAGCCGGAATTTCAGACGATGGCCGAAACCTTCTGTTCGATTGTACCTGAAAGCACTAAAGTCATGATCGTCAACGATTATAACGAAGCGATCAATGCTGTCGTTGCTATAAAGGCAGGTGAGGACCTTCCCGAAGAATATGAGGATGATGAAGATGAGCTCTATGCACACCATAAAAAAGATTTTCTTGCCGCCACTGCACGGATCGGATGGCTCAACATGCTTACCCAGCCGATCAATCTTCCATCCGAAGACGACTATCTCTTCCCGTTTTTCAAAGCAATCGAGTCGTTGCAGAACGACCTGCTTGAAAAAGAAAAGCTGATAACAAAAGAAATTGAAGAGAAAAGCGAAAATTGTGAAAAGAAAATCGCTGAAAAAACAATTCTTCTCAATGCTCAGCTTGAGATGAATAAAAAACTCAAAGCACTGTTCGACAGGGAGCGCTCAATCCTGAAATCCCGTATCGCCTCCCAGGATATGGAACTCACCCGTGTGTCGACGGCCATCGCCGAAAAAGCATCGACCCTTCAGGGGCTCTTCGAAAAGATTAACACACTCAACATCGATCACGGTATTAAACAGGATATGGTCGCCACCTGCCAGAACCTGATTGAAACCGAAATCATCGAGAAAAAACTCAATACCGAACTTACATCGACCGACTCTGAATTCCTTTCCAAGCTGCAGCGTAAACATCCAAACCTTAATCAGAGAGACCTGCGCATAGGCTTACTGATCAAGCTCAATTACGACACAAGAGAGATCGCCAGATCAATTGGCATTTCAACCAGAGGCCTCGAAAGCATCCGATACCGGATGCACAAGAAAATGGGATTGTCAAAACACCAGTCGATCAAAAACTATCTTGTCGACCTTATAGCAACATGATAGAGGCGAAACTTGTCTCATTAAGATAGAATCAGAAAAGCCTATCTCACAAAAAATGAACCAGTGTCCAGTATCCCATCTCCCGGTAATAGAAAAGGACAGATGGAATGTATCCCACCCGAAAGCAGGATATACAACAATATTCAAAGGAATCGGCACCAACATCATCTATGCAGGAGTTCAGGCCGACTCTGAAGGAGTTGTCCTTGATTCTATAGACAAGAATATGTTCCAGCAGGTGATCGAAGAGATGGGTATGAAGGGAACGCCGGTGTTTACCATCGTCAATCTGGAAAATGTCAACGGCATTTCGTATACATACAAAAAAGATTTCGTCAATATCGCCTACAACTGGGGGCCACAATTCAGACTTCTGGTCATCTGTAATGCCGACATATCCGTCCGAAACGTTGTTGATACGTTTATAGCTGTCACTCCCGATTCTCTTCCTATACGATGCGCTGGCAGTTATGAAGAGGGAATCAGCATGATTTTTGACTGCATGAACGCACAAAACGGGACATCAATCGCCAGAGGAGAAGAAGATGCCCAGGACACAACCTACGACTATAAAAAGGAATTTTTAGCCTCGCTTGCACGCATGAGCTGGTTCAAACTCTTCTCCTACCCCATCAGGCTTCCGGAAAAAGATCATGAGCTCTATCCCTATATGAAAGCGCTTGCCTGTCTGCAGGAGGATCTTCAGGCAAGGGATGATCTGCACAAGCAGCAAACAAAAAAGCTCAGGCAGGACTACGATCAGAAAATCCTCGAAAAAAACATTCTCCTTAACGCACAACAGGAACTCAACAATTCGCTCAAACAGCAACTGGAGAGTGAGAAAAACACCCTGACCAACGAGGTTGCGGCTAAAGACATGGAACTGATTCGAGTTTCAACGGCAATTGCCGAAAAAACAATCCGCCTCAAAGAGTTGTGCGCCAGGCTTTCAACGATGGATATCGATGACGAGCTGAAAAAGAAAATGACGTGCTCCTGCCAAAAGCTTATTGCAACAGAAGAGAACGAAAAACGGTTTGAGAGTTGTCTGGATGAGATAGAATCAAGTTTCCTTTCAAAACTCCAGCAGAAACATCCGGACCTCAACCAGCGAGAACTGCGCCTCTGTCTGCTGATAAAAAACAATATTCATACCCGTGAGATAGCTGCATCAATCGGCATCACCCCCAGAGGGGTGGAAAGTATCCGCTACAGGCTTCACAAAAAACTGAAGCTCAGCCGACATGAATCGATCAAAAACTATCTTGCCCGGACGGCGACACTGTTGCGATAACGATGTCGCCAGACCCATAGAGCAGACGAACATGATCACCGGTCAGCCGCAATAGATCGTTTTTATATTGACGAACTCCCTCATACCGTAACTTGATAACTCCCGTCCATACCCCGACTGTTTGATCCCGCCGAAAGGAAGCCTCGGATCTGATTTCACCATTGCATTGATGTAGCAGTTGCCTGCCTCAAGACGGCCGGCAATCGAAAGGGCTCGTTTATCATCCCCTGAAAATACCGCGGAACCAAGACCGTAAGGAGAGTCGTTGGCTATCCTGACAGCATCATCGTCATCCGAAGCCTCAATCACCGTAGCCACAGGCCCGAAAGTTTCTTCGCCATAGACCGCCATTCCTGGCCTGACATCGGTGACAATCGTCGGAGGGTAAAAATAGCCTTTCCTGTCGGGAATCTCCCCGCCGCAGACAATTCTTGCTCCTGCCTCGCGGCTCTGCATGACTTGACGATGAAGTTCATCTCTCAGGTCCTCTCTGGCTATAGGGCCAACGGCAACGTCAGGATCAAAAGGGTCCCCTGTTTTTTTCGAGCGTATCGAAGCCAGCAGCATCTCTTCAAACTGCTCTTTGACGCCAGAGTGAACGATGAAACGTTTCGCGGCAATGCAGCTCTGTCCGGCATTGAGCAGACGTGCGGCAATACATACATCGACAGCAAGTCGAAGATCTGCGTCGTCAAGAACGATATAGGGATCGTTGCCTCCCAGCTCAAGAACACTCCTCTTGAGCGCCATACCCGCTTTTGATGCCACTGCGATTCCTGCGCCGGTACTTCCTGTAACGGAAACCGCGCGAATAACAGGATGGGAAATGATATCGCCAACTACCCGGTTGACATCCTCAAGATCAATATGGAGCGTACGATAAAGATGTTCGGGAAAACCCGCTTCGAGAAAAAGACGCTCAATGGCAATCGCACAGCCGGTCACGTTAGGCGCATGCTTGACAACAATGCCGTTGCCTGCCATCATAACCGCCGATGCAAAGCGAAATACCTGCCAGAACGGAAAGTTCCATGGCATAACACCAAGAACCACGCCAAGCGGTTCGAAGGTCACCAGTCCCTGAACGCCATCGACATCTATCGATTCAGGCTGAAGAAAGGATTCTGCATGCTCAGCATAATACTGACAGACCCAGGCACACTTTTCAACCTCGGCAAGAGCCTGAGAAAACGGTTTACCCATTTCCAGACTGATTGTTTCGGCATGAATGTTTTTCTGTTCTCTCAAGAGTGCCGCGAGGCGCAGCATCAGCTCACTGCGGCGCGCAAAACTCATCGATTTCCATTCGGCTGCAGCATGCCGGGCACCATCGAGCACCTGCTCGATCTCTGATCCGGTCATAGATTGATATTCCGCCAACAGCTCTTCTGTAGCGGGATTGATGGTTCTGATCATAGTAACAGTTTATTTCAGGACGCAAGAGTGCGACTGTTGAAAAGAAAAGAATAATTTACCGAAAATTTTTCGAGAGGAACAAGGGGGGATAGCTCAAAACCGGCAAAAGGGATTATTCATCGTCAAGTGTATCGAAAATAGCAAGATAGCTTTCATAGCGCCGTGCATCGATACGACCCTCCTCTACTGCCTGGGCCACCCCGCACCCTGGTTCCACGGTATGAGAACACGATGAGTATGCACAGTTGCCCATAGACTCGAGAAACTCCGGGAACCAGAAACGCAGGTTTTCCGAAGTCACCCCTGAAAGATTAAACTCCCTGATACCGGGCGTATCAATCACATAGCCGCCTCCAGGCAGGGAGAGCATAACAGCATTGGTCGTGGTATGCACCCCCCGACTGTTGCCGGCACTGATCTCGGCCGTTTTTAAACGTTCCTCGCCGATCAGCCGGTTGATAAGGGTCGACTTCCCCACCCCAGAATGACCGCTGAAAGCCGATATTTTCCCCGACAGGAGATCGAGAAGAGCCTCAATACCCTCTCCGCTCTCTGCACTGACATAACAGAGTGGATATCCGAGATCGGCATAGACCCTCATCTCCTCTTCAAGCTCCTTCTGCCGCGCCAGGTCGGTTTTGTTGATAATAATAAGCACCGGCATCTGCTCCGACCCGGCGAAAACAAGATAGCGATCGATGAGACGCAGGTTAAGCGGAGGGTCATCTGCCGACACAACGACACAAAGCTGATCGATGTTACTTGCAATAACCTGTATTTTCTCCTTGCTGCGGTTTCTGCGAATATCCCTCTTGCGAACAAGCGCACTCTGACGGGGATAAACAAAAACAATAACGCCTTCATGCTCATCCTCCTGCGATGTCGCTTTGATCCGGACCAGATCTCCGACCGTCACCAGACTTGACGGACCGTTATCGGTTCGAGTCCCTCTGTATGTCCGGCAGAGCCATTCATTGAAAGCCTCATCGCGAACAATATACATCCCCCCCCTGGCTTCGGTAACAAAGCCCTCAATCTCCATCACTTCCGGCGACATGCTCATAGCAGGCCACCCCGAGCGATCTCTTCAGCCGATATCGGCAAGAGAAAATTTTTCATGATAATGCGTTGTATAATAATTTCGAATACCGCGATGCAGAGGATTTCGAAGCTGAGGATCATCATCGACAAGACGAAACGCCGCATCTCGTGCAACGTCAAGAATCTCCGAATCACGGTTCAGATCCGCCATCGAAAAACCTGAAACCATACCGGACTGCTCCTTTCCCAGAACATTGCCCGTTCCACGGATCCGGGCGTCAATCTCCGACAACCTGAACCCATCTGTCGACGCCTCCATCGCCCGTAACCGCTCTGCGGCATCACCGCCAAGACGGGAGTAGAGTAAATAGCAATAGGACTGCTCAGGCCCCCTGCCGACACGCCCCCTGAGCTGATGCAGCTGCGCAAGACCAAAACGCTCAGCATGCTCGATGACCATGACTGTGGCATTGGGAACATCAACCCCCACCTCTATAACCGTTGTCCCGACAAGCACATCGACATCTCCCTGCCTGAACCGGTCCATGATGAGCTCTTTTTCGGCAGGCTTCATCCGGCCGTGAACCAGACCGATCCTTAATTCAGGCAAAAGATCCTTTTGCAACTGCAGATAACTGTCCGTAGCAGCTTTAAGATCGATTTTTTCAGATTCATCGACAAGCGGATAGACAATATATGCCTGCCGGCCCGCCGCAACCTCTTTTCGGATCAGCTCTAAAACCCGTGGCTTGCTGTTTTCGTGGCACAGACGGGTAACGATCGCTTTTCTGCCCCCCGGCAACTCATCGATCAGCGTCACGTCAAGATCACCAAACGCCCCCATACAGAGCGTTCTGGGTATGGGTGTCGCCGTCATCAGCAGCACATGAGGATTCACGGATTTATCCTGAAGCGCCTTGCGTTGCAGAACACCGAACCGGTGCTGTTCATCGATAATAATCAGGCCGAGCCTTTTAAACCGCACCCGCTCCTCGATCATGGCATGCGTTCCGACAGCGAGATCATATGAACCATCCTCAAGGCCGCTCAATATGACGTCCCTCTCCTTTTTTTTCTGGCTGCCGGTAAGGAGACCGACACGCAGGCCGAGCGGTTCGCAATATTTCCGGATACCGAGCCAGTGCTGGAAAGCCAGAATTTCGGTCGGCGCCATGATGGCAGCCTGAAGGCCGTTATCGACTGCAAGTGCCATCGAAAACATGGCAACAAGGGTTTTACCCGACCCCACATCACCCTGAAGCAGTCTGTTCATCTGGGAGCCGCTTCTCAGGTCTCGATAAATCTCGCGAACCGCCTGTTTCTGAGCATCTGTCATACTGAATGGCAGCAGGGAGTACAAAAGCGCTGTTTTGTCCCCGGAACGCTCGAAACGCACCGCTGCATTATTCTTTTTCTGCGCGTGATAGCGAAGAGCGAAAAAGAGCTGGGCGTAAAAGAGCTCATTCCATTTAAAACGGTGGACAGCCCGCTCAAGCATTTCGGAGGAAACAGGACAATGAATCTGACGATATGCCAGATTGATCTCCAGCAAACCGTGAGAGGCAATGATGCTGTCCGGAAGATGTTCGTCTATGAAGGCAGGATGGCTTTCCATTGCGCGGAGTATAATCGCACGCAGACGCCGGGAATCCAGCCCCGCTTTTTTCATGGCATCCGTTACCGGATAGAGCGGGATAATCCCGCCTGTATGGAAAAGATCTGCATCGCTCACCCCTTTGGCTCCGCTTTCTGCCGAAGCGTCCTGTAAACGGTCAAAATCAGGATGCTGCATCTGGGCATGGCCACAAAAAAAACCAACCTTGCCATGCACTGCCAGAAGGTCGCCCGGACGAACCATTTTCGAAAAATAGACCGCCCCCCGGAACCAGGTCAGCACAAGATTACCGGTCCCGTCCGATAGCCAGACCCTGAAAAGAGCCTTTCCGGATGAAGAACGCTCTTTTTCTGCCCGCGATACCGTTCCGACAACCGTCACAAGTTCACCCTCGGCAAGAGAACCTATCGATTTCAGCCTGCTCCTGTCGAGGTAACGTCTGGGAAAATACTCGTAGAGATCCCGGACGCTCCCGAGCCCTTCGGCTTCAAGCACCCTGGCTTTCTCCGGGCCAACTCCTTTGACAAAGGTCAGAGGAGTTGAGTCACTATTCATTCTCAACATAGACATATCGGCCTCGACGCACACCGCTCCCTTCCATTCAGGCAATGCAAAACTTCCCGTGAGAGGGAATCACAGGTTTGTATCTGCGTTTTAAAACTTGTATATTGCAAGATAAAGTATTTTATTCCCAAATCTCATAATTTGACTCTGACAACGTAAATTGATGTCATGAAACAAGATATCCATCCAAAGTATACGAAAGTTACGGTTACTTGCGCCAACTGCGGCAAAGACTTTGAAACCCGCTCCACCCGTTCATCAATCAAAGTCGATATCTGCAGCAACTGTCATCCGTTCTACACCGGCAAACAGGTGCTCGTCGATACCGCCGGCCGTGTCGAACGATTCAAGAAAAGATTCGCCAAAGCCACCTCTCAGTCCAAGTAAAACCGGAAAACGGCTTTACGTCAACCCAAAACTATCCGTACCAGTATGAGTGCACGTGATGTCATCAGCAAAGGGGAAGCGAAGATGAAAAAATCCATCGAAAGCTTTCAGCACGAAATTGCCTCGGTAAGAACCGGTAAAGCAACAACAGCATTGCTCGACCGGGTCAAAGTCGATGCCTACGGCCAACAGATGCCACTCAAACAGGTAGGAAACGTCGGGGTTCAGGATGCTCATACGCTCATGGTTCAGGTCTGGGATAAATCAATGGTTGCCGCCACGGAAAAAGCCATCCGTGATGCCAATCTCGGCCTTAACCCTGCAGCTGAAGGACAGAGCATCCGTGTCAGCATTCCGCCGCTTACCGAAGAGCGCCGTAAAGAGTATGTCAAGCTGACCAGAAAATACAGTGAAGACTCCAAAGTCGCACTGCGCAATCTCCGCCGGGAAATACTTCATGCCCTGGACAAACTTGAAAAAGACAAGCAGATCAGTGAGGATGAAAAAAGCCGCGGCAAAAAAGATGCTGATGATCTGGTCCACAAATATGAGAAGAGAATCCTTGATATCGTGGGACAGAAAGAGAAAGAGATTATGGAAGTGTAGCTGACAGAAGAGAACAGTCATTATGTAAAAAGCCGGGATTACCCGGCTTTTTACATTTCGTCTCACCATTTGCCGCCGCTGAAAGCGTTGCACTCAATCCTTCAGGATAGACTTTCGTCAAAGTAGGCTTTCATCTTCCTGAACGCCTCTTTACGGCCGAGCAAACCGGCGATCATGGAGAGAACCGTCGCGGCCCCGGCTGCAAAAAAAACAGGCCTTGACGACATATTGTTGGTATAGTAGACCGCGGCAATGCCCTGCTCTTTGGCAAAACTGTCAAGGGACGTGGTGCCGATCACAAGATCCGGCTGGTAGCGAAGCACGGCGTCCATATCCTCCTCAAGAAATTTACGGTACCGGATTTCAGTGCCGAGCATGCTCAAAAGCTGATGGTCCTCTTCACCAAGAGCCGTCCTGGATATAGACGTCGAAGCGTACGGCACATCAAGACCGGCTTCGAGCAGGAGACGCACGACTGGAAGCTCATTGCCTTCGTAACCGGCAATAATGACCTTGCCGGACAGACCGGAAAACTGCTCTATAGCCGCTTTTGCTTTCTGCTTTTCCTCCTCCGCAACCTGGCTGACAAGCGCAGGGTCGAGATCAAGCGCCTCACCTACCCTGCCGATCCACTCAGCCGATGCACCGGCACCGATGGGATTGCCGGACACTATCTTCATGCCCTTTTCCTCGAGAAGAGAGACCGTTCGTTCGTAAAAGGGATGAAGAACGGCACAGGCACCGGCCAGACCGGCCTGACGATAATCATCAAGATCTCCCGCAGGAAGTGTTATGACGGATTCCACGCCGATACGCTGCAGAACGGAACCGATAGTCATGGCATCAACAGGGAATATCTCTCCAACGACAAGCAGGGACTTCTTTTTCTGCTGACCTGAAAACTCTCCAAAACGCTCAAGCAGCGCTGCAACAGCGACATCCTTCGCCTCGGGATGCGTCTTGATCTGAAATGCCGGCAGCCGTATAAGCTGAACAGCGGCATGACCGGCATGACGAGGAAGAAGCTCCTCGGCAAGACCTGCAGTTTCAGCCACGCAGGTAGTGACAACGGCAATAAAGGTCACTGACGGGTCGGATGCGATCTCCTCGATCGCTGCCCTGACATCGTCAATCATGCTCCCCCCGGATATCTGCACATTCATCAGCTCAGGGGCTGAAATCGATTTTCGGGCAGCATAAAAATGAGAGACAAAAGTCAACCCATAGAGGCACCCCTGATCGGCAACGAGACAGACTCTCGCGCCATCTATTCTTGTTAACACCCTCAATCCCCCGAAAGCGGGACACATGGACTGTGGATGAAGATTTTCACATATATTTTTTCCCATGGCTGCTCTTTATTTGGAAAGAAGACAAAATATTGATCATGAACGCAGATCAAGAACGGGCAGATGACCATACGCCTGATTGACAAGCTCTTTCATCGTGCGGTCTGCAGTGAAGCAATACTTGCCATCAACGGTTCTGAAAGCTCCGATCCCCTCCACGACAAGATCCTGTCTTGCTCGTAGGGCATCACGTAAAAAACCTGAAAGCACCTTTATGAACAGGGCTGCCTCTCGTGGAGATAATCCGGTTTTTCGTTCAATGAGAGCCCGTGCGCTGCTGCCGGCTATGGAGCGGGAGGAAAAGACAATGCTCCTGACGGGAGGAAACCATTGGCCATTGCGATACCCCCCCGAAAGATGACGAACCTCAAAAAGTCCCAGCCCTTTGAGGCATATCGATCGACGTTCAAGAAGTTCTTCTCCGAGCCCGCTGACAAAAAGCTCCAGATACCTCCTGACCGTGGCATGATCGAGACCGAGCGTTTCTGCCAGACGGCTGATACAGAGATCGTTTTTCATAGGATTCAGGAGCGTTGTTTTTTTCTGGTTATCACCCTGCCGGAACCAGAGAAATTGAATATACTACTTTCCCCTGAATCCCACGGTCCCCCGGCAACAGAAGCCTGCTCTGAGCTGAAAGCCGCTTGATGACATTTGATTATTACTCTCCCGGCATGTACTTTTAACCGATAACGGCTCTCTTTTGTCTTTTGACTTTTTCCCTATTGCTCATGCAACAGATACTCAGCGTCAGTGAATTAACCCTGAACATCAAAAACAGACTCGAAAGCGCATTCCCCACGGTAACAGTCAGAGGTGAAATATCGAATTTCCGTCTGCCGGCTTCAGGACATATCTACATGACGCTGAAAGATGAAGATGCACAGATCCCCGCCGTCATCTGGAAAAATGTACGTCTGCGCCTGCCGGCAGAACTGAGAGACGGTATGGAAATCATCGCTGCCGGACGTCTTGAGGTCTACCCTCCTTCCGGACGCTACCAGTTAATATGCACCTCCCTGACGCTTGCCGGAGAAGGAATGCTGCAGCAGGCATTTGCCATGCTTCTTCAGAAGCTTGCAGCTGCGGGCTATTTCAATGTCGAACACAAAAAACCTCTGCCGGCCTATCCTGAAACAATAGCCCTCGTCACCTCTCCTACCGGTGCCGTCATCAAGGATATGGGCGATGTGCTCTCAAGACGATTTCCTGCCGCATCGCTTCTCCTCTACCCCGTCAAAGTCCAGGGAGAAGGTGCCGTGAACAACATCATTGACGCTCTTGAGTATTTCAACACGACAACCGTTGATCAACACCGTCCCGATCTTATCATCGTGGCAAGAGGCGGCGGCTCTCTTGAAGACCTTCAGGCATTCAACGAAGAACGGGTAGCTATGGCAATTTTTCACTCCTCCATACCCGTCATCAGCGCAGTAGGACATGAAACCGATTTCACGATTGCCGATATGGTCGCCGATGTCAGGGCCGGGACCCCTTCGATTGCCGCTGAAATAGCGGTCCCCGATAAAGAGGAACTGCTGCAGAAAATCAATACCCTCGCACAGCGTCAGCTCTCCTCGCTGAACACAAGAATTGACGGGGCGGAAAGAGAGATAGACTCGCTAACAGGCAGTTATGCCTTCAACCGTCCAAAGGTACTCTGTAAACAGCTTGATGCAGAGATAACGACAATCATCGGCTTCATGTCACGATCTCTGAAGGGACGCATCGAACATATTGAACAGCGATTCAGTGCCGCAGAAGGCAGGCTGAGCCTTCTTGACTACCGTAACGTCCTTCGCCGCGGTTTTGCCTTGATCAAAACAGAGAGCGGCTATATCACGACCAGCCGTGACATGGCCAGGAAAAAGCGGGCATCGGCAGTATTTTACGACGGCGAAATCCCGATCATGACCGACGGGAGCGATAAAGGCGACGAACAAGTTCAAGATCCTCATGAGTATTGACGCCCGGCATATCGACATCGGTCTCTACACAGCGAATGCTATAACCATTTTCGACAAGACGAAGCTGTTCGAGAGACTCCGCTTCCTCAAGCATTGAAGGCCCGTGTTCTGAAAACATCCTCAGCACACCTGCGCGAAAGGCATAAATACCGATATGACGAAAGCAACGGGTTGCCGCATAGGTTTCTCGCTGATACGGCAGAGGGCTCCTGGAAAAATAAAGCGCATTGGACTGACTGTCCATGACCACTTTGACGATGTTGGGATCATGCAATGCGGCATAATCCTCCGCAAGAAGCCGATAGACCAACGTCGAGCAGTCCGGAGGGTTCTCCTGGAGAAACGGTTTGATAACCAGGTCGATATTCCCCGGATCGATCAGCGGTTCGTCGCCCTGCAGATTGACAAACACGTCTGCATCAATATTTTCGGCCGCTTCAGCAATCCGCTCGGTACCGCAACGCGCGTCAGGGGAGGTCATAACGACATCGGCGCCACACGCCTTCATCACACCGGCAATCTCCTCACTGTCTGTAGCGATAACCACCTGCCGGGTCAGGCTTGACTGCTGCGCCTGCTGCCACGTTCTGACAATCAGCGGAGCTCCCTCGATATCGGCAAGCATTTTATTGGGCAGTCTGCTGGAATTGAGCCTTGCGGGAATCAGAATGACGATATTGATTGGAGGCATAGCGGAACCTGTTACGTGTTAGACCGGTATATGAAGCAGGTTATCTGCACAACTGAGCCTGCTTGTCATGTGCTCAAATCATGGGGTATCAAGAATCATGGTAACCGGTCCGTCATTGGTCAGACTTACCTGCATATCGCGTCCGAAAACCCCGGTCTGAACCACAAGAGGCGACGACGAGCGCAGCCTGTCGACAAATTGGTTATAGATCTCGTGAGCCGTCTCATAAGGCGCTGAAGCAGAAAATCCCGGTCTGTTGCCTCTGGAGGTGTCGCCATAAAGGGTAAACTGAGAAACAATGAGCAGCGCACCCCTGATATCGACCACTGACGCGTTCATTTTACCCGAATCATCCTCAAAAATTCTGAGACCAAGAAGCTTGCGAACCATCCAGTCAATGTCTCTCGACCCATCGCCCGGAGCGATGGCGAGCAGCACCGTCAAACCCGGCCCGATCTGTGCACCCGAATGACCTTCTACAGTCAGAGAGGCGCACGATACTCTTTGAACGACGGCCCTCACAGATCAAATTCTACAGACTCAAGATGCTCACCAAAAAGCGTCGCAGCCTCCGCTGCACCCATACCATCTATAGTCAGACGCTTGATTCTGGATGAGTGCCCCGACAGGATACGTACCCTGGAAGAAGCAACCCCGAGAGATTTAGCCAGAAAACGGCAGCACTCGACATTTGCTGCATCATCTACAGGAGCTGCCTTGAGACTGATTTTTATTTTACCGTCATACTCGCCGATGATCGCGCTTCTGGAAGAACGAGGCTGGGCCTTGACAAAAAAAACCACACCCCCGTCTTTTTCCTTTAGCCGTACCATGGCAAACTCCTTCTCAGCCGATAACCTTGGGGACACGGAAAAACCGTTCCTGCCGGTCAGGAGCATTCTTCAAAGCCTCCTCATTGTCAAGGGATGGCTTGAGGCAATCTTCACGCAGTACATTGACCTGATCGTGAATACTGCTCAGCGGCTCAACCCCATCAGTATCGACCTCATTGAGCTTATCGACATAGTGAAGAATGGCATTGAGCTCAGTTGTCATCTTCTCCTGCTCGGCCTCCGTAAAGCGGAGTTTTGCTAATTCCGCGATATATGCAACATCTTTTTTTGTTACCGACATGTCTTTGTTCTGATAGCGATTCGTGAATGATAGATGCTGGATTGCCAGCAATGCATGAAGATACAAAAAAAAGTTATCGTGATCATCTCAGCGCAGCTTTTGTTCGTCCTCTCCTGACGCAAGGGCGAACACCCGCATTCGCCCTCAGTCATATTACCTTACCAGACCAGTCAGCGCTTCAACAGGATCAACGTTGCCGCAGATGATATCAGAGCCTGCACATGCCCGGCATCAGCTCCTCATCGGGATTAAGCGGTAAACGCTCGTCAATCAGCACGTAATCGCGCTGTTCCTCGCCAAGATACATCTGGCGGGGACGGGAAATTTTCTGCTCACTGTCATTGACATGTTCAGTCCACTGGGCAAGCCAGCCCGGCGTTCTGCCGATGGCAAAAAGAACAGGAAACATGTCAAGCGGAAATCCCATAGCCTGGTAGATAAGACCGGAATAGAAATCAACGTTCGGATAGAGCTTGCGGCTGACGAAGTAATCGTCCTCAAGTGCGATCCGTTCAAGCTCAAGAGCGATATCGAGCAGATCGTTGGTTCCTGTAACATCAAAAACCTCAAAGGCAATCTTCTTGATAATGCGGGCCCTTGGATCGTAATTCTTGTACACCCTGTGGCCGAATCCCATAAGGCGGCCCTCTCCGGATTTAACGGATCTGATGAATTCAGGAACACGGTCGACAGAGCCTATGCGTTCAAGCATTCGAATCACCGCTTCGTTGGCTCCGCCATGCAAAGGACCGTACAATGCGGCGCACCCTGCCGCCAGGGCGGAATAGGGATCGACCTGTGAACTCCCAACCGAACGCACGGCGCTTGTCGAACAGTTCTGCTCATGATCGGCATGAAGAATAAAAAGAACGTCCAGGGCCTTTTCCAGAACCGGGTTTGGCGTATACTTCAACTCGGTCATCTTGAACATCATGGAAAGAAAATTTCCAGTGTAGCTCAGATCATTATCCGGAAGCACATAAGGGAAACCCATACTGTGACGAAAGCTCATCGCCGCAAGGGTTGGCATCTTCCCGATCAGCCTTCGAACCTGAAGCTTTCTGGACTCCTTGTCGAAAATGTTTTTCGCTCCCGGATAGAAGGTCGAAAGGGCACCGACAGTCCCGACAAGAATACCCATCGGATGGCCATCGTAGCGAAACCCGTCCATAAACTTGGCGAGATTGGTGTGGACCATCGTATGGCTCTGGATATTTTTTCCCCAGGCGGCAAGCCGGTCATGATCCGGCAGCTGCCCTTTGATGAGAAGGTAGGCTGTTTCCAGAAATGAACTTTTTTCAGCAAGCTGCTCGATAGGATACCCCCTGTAGCGGAGAATACCCTTTTCTCCATCGATATAGGTTACCTGACTCTTGCAGGAGGCTGTATTGAGAAAACCGGGATCGTAACCAAGAAGGCCAAAATCATCCTCCTTAACCTTGATCTGCCGAAGATCCATCGTTCTTACCGTACCGCACTCTATAGGAATCGTATAGCTTTTTCCTGTTCGGTTATCGGTGATGGTCAGTGAGTGATCGTTGTTTGGGTGTACCATGGTAGTCCGCCTTTAAAAGTTGTAAAAGGTCAAGCCTCAGCTCCTTACAGCACAGACAGTAATTACAAGTACAAAACCGGCTTTTTAGTTCGGAATTCATGACATATCGATCCGCAAATCAATTTTCCCATTACCTGAAACGCCTGATCTCCCCCTCGTTAAGACGGAGGAAATAGTCGTCAAGCTCACGTCTGACAGTGGGAGCAAGAATATACAAACCAATAATATTGGGAAACGACATGGCAAAAATCATGGCATCGGTAAAATCAATCACCGTCCCGAGGTTCATCGCCGAACCGATCACGATGAACATACAGAAGAGAAGCTTGTAACTTACATCGGCCAGACGGCTTTCACCAAAAATATAGGTCCAGGCTTTCAGACCGTAATATGACCAGGATATCATGGTAGAAAAAGCAAAGAGCAGTACGGCAACGCTCAGGATATAAGGGAACCACGAAATAGCCTGTCCAAAAGCACTCGAGGTCAGGGCGATTCCGTCACTTCCCTGCTCGATGTAGAGCCCAGAGATAATAATAACAAGAGCGGTCATGGTACAGATCACGACGGTATCGAGAAACGGTTCAAGAAGAGCTACAAGCCCTTCGGTCACCGGCTCATCTGTTTTTACTGCCGAGTGTGCTATCGGTGCTGAACCGATACCCGCTTCATTGGAAAATGCCGCCCGCTTGAACCCCTGTATAAGCACACCGATGACACCCCCGTAGATCGCTTCAGGAGAAAACGCACCGTTTACGATCGCCGAAAAGGCAGCTGGAAGCTGATCAAAAGAAGAAAAAAGAATGAACAGGGAGGCAGAAACATAAATAGCCACCATCACGGGAACAAGCTTCGAGGTGACTCTCACGATTCCCTTGATTCCCCCGATAATGACAACGCCGACCAGAAGAGCCATAACCAGTCCGAAAACCCACCCCTGCTCAAAAAGCAGGCTCTGCTCTCCTCCTGTCGCGATGACGGTCTGCCTGAACGCCTGATTGGCCTGAAACATATTGCCGCCCCCAAAAGACCCTCCGACACACATCAAAGCGAAGAAAAAAGCGAGAACCTTGCCAGCTCCCGGAAACCCTTTTTCAGCAAAACCCCTGCTGAGATAGTACATAGGTCCGCCTGAAACGCTGCCATTGCTATTGATCTTCCGATACTTCACACCAAGAGTGCACTCTACGAATTTCGATGACATCCCGAATAGGCCTCCCATAATCATCCAGAAAGTCGCCCCCGGCCCGCCAAGCGTAATCGCCACAGCGACACCGGCGATATTGCCTAAACCGACCGTAGCCGAAAGAGCTGCCGTCAATGCCTGGAAATGCGAAACTTCACCCCCCTGTTGGTCGGGAGCATCATACACTCCCCGAACAAGATCGATCGCATGGCCAAAGCCCCTGATATTGATGAACTTCATGTACACCGTAAAAACCAGGGCGGCAACAATGAGCCAGACGAGGACAAACGGCACCATCACGCCGCCAAGCGGTACCGAAAAGAAAACAATCCGGAACATGAAAGCAGTAAGCGGTGCCATTGCTTCGTTAATCCTCTGATCGACACCCGAAGCGACAGCTTTTTCCGCCAGAAGCGGAAGAGGAAAAGAGAGTATACCGATCAGACCGGCAAGAGTTAACAGAATTTTTTTCATAACAAAGTGTGCTGTTTTACTGCTGATATGACCGAAAAAAGCCATACGGGACAGAGCCCGCCGGCTAAAATCAAATTTTTTAATATAAAAAGAAAAAAACAGAAAATAGTTTTTGGATTCTTTGATCGCGGTACTTACATTTGTAGCTCATTAACGCAAGGAGCTGTAGCTCAGTTTGGTTAGAGCGCCTGCCTGTCACGCAGGAGGCCGCGGGTTCGAGTCCCGTCAGCTCCGCAGCAAAAAAAAGACGACAGATCAGCTGTCGTCTTTTTTTTATCCCCTTTGTCCCCTCCTTTCGAGCAATATTGATTCATCTGCAGCACAAACTCCCGTTTTCAGCAGTAACGCTCATAGGCCCTGGCAAGCTTGATGTGGTAGCGGTTTTTTTCATACCGAGGACCGTTGTAGCCTCTCGCGAATGCTCTCCAATCTTTCAGCTGCAAAGCCTGAACCAGATTATGCTTTCGCACGTAGGCGCAGAATGCCTGCAAATGATGCCTCTCATGACTGAACATTCGCTCAACAAAGTCATAGACATCGCTGTAGCCGAGTTCTTCTGCGTTAAAACCCATAATCTGAAAAATACCCCATGACGCAGAACGAAGCGCAGCTTCCTCATCGATCCCCTTGGCCTTTTCGAGTCGATCATACTCTGCCAGTCCTCCCTGGTAGTGGGCCGTTGTCCATTTCGGATAGAGAATATCTTCATTTCCCTGACGATGACCCTCGGGATCGATGCCCTTCTTCTTGAGTTCTCTCCAGAAGATATGCCCCTCGAAAAGAATCTTCGGCTTATCAACAATAAAACCGGCCCCTGTCGATTCAACCTCGTTGACCGCCTTGACCGCGGCAAGTTCAACATTGAGATCCGATGCGGCAGATCTGATATCAGCTTCCTGAAGATATTTAGCCGTAATTCGCTGCAACAGATCGGGAAACTGCAAAAACAGGGTTGTCCAGGTTTTCTCTCCGACAATCCCGTCGACAACAAGCCCGCTTTGGCGTTGCAATGCCTTGACGGCTTCATCGGTAGCCTGTCCGAACTTGCCGTCAACACTGGAAAGAAGGCCAGCTTCGGCAAGCATGATCTGGAGCAGAATGACTGCTCGTTCTTTTCGTGAACCTTTTTTCAGTACGTCCATATTCATCCTCCGTAAGAGTTGACAATTGGGGAGTGAGCCTGCAATAATGGCCCGTCAAAAAAAAAGCGCTGAAGTGATCGGATTGTATCCGGGGCAGCGACAACCAGAGAGGCCGGGTGATAAAGAAATAGAGCACACTCAGCCTCTCATGTCTCTGCCCCGTAAGAGCATAGCTCGATCAGGTTATGTTTTTTTTCCTTTTCTCGCGTTTGTCTCGCAGATAAATTGATTTTGACTGCCCGTCGGCAAGCACCCGTTCCTCCAGATCGAATAATTTGGTGGCATTGACCAGTTCACCCAGCTTGGCATAGCCGTAATTTCGGGGATCGAACTCCGGAGACTGCTTGGCTATATTGCTTCCGACGGTCGCAAGATGGGCCCAGCCCTCTTCATCAGAGGATGCATCGACCGCATTGCGCAACAGCCGAACAAGACGGGTATCGTTTTTAAGTTCCGCGCTGGACTTTCGCTTGATCGCCTCATTTTCGTTCACTCTGGCGCGAAGAACTTCGATGTAGATAAACTTGTCGCATGCCGAGACAAACGGAGAGGGTGTTTTTTTCTCGCCAAATCCGAAGACAAAAAGCCCTGACTCGCGTATTCTCGAAGCCAGCTTTGTGAAATCACTGTCACTGGAGACGATGCAGAAACCATCAAATTTCCCGGTATAGAGCAGGTCCATGGCATCGATGATCATGGCGCTGTCGGTAGCATTTTTTCCCTTGGTATAGCCAAACTGCTGAATTGGCTGTATGGAGTGCTCCAGGAGAATTTCTTTCCAGCCCTTGAGCAGTGGTGAAGTCCAGTCACCGTAGATCCGCCTGACGCTTGCAACGCCATATTTTGCAATTTCAGACAGCAGACCATCAATAATTGACGCCTGCGTATTGTCGGCGTCTATCAGTACAGCCAGCCTTTGAGATTTTTCCGCAGCCATGGTTCATTCATTGTTCGTTGACGTAACAGCTTTAGGGCACCTCTATGAATTGTCGTGAGTGAGCTGAAGACAAGGCGGACGAAGCACAGAAACCGGAGTCCCGACAAGTCGGGATGAGAATTTCGAGCACCGACCAACGAAGTATTCGGGTCACGCAACAAATGAATAGAGGTGCCATTTACTTCGTTATTTTTTCAAGTTATAGTGCAAAAGAATAAGGAACAAGAAAAGGGACAAAGATTGAACACTGTCACGTCGTCCACAGGTCGTAAGAAAAAGCTCGGAATGATTGTCTTTCGAAAAAAAAGCGAACCCTGGAACGATACTCACAGCGCTCATAGCCATCACTGCGACAGGGACTCCGATCTCAAAGCCACTCCCTGTCAATCCGGTGCCTCCTGAAGCGTTCATGCGCAGCCGAAAAACTTCTGACAGCGTAACAGTAACGGCAACCGTGCAAACAGGAGTTATACGCCCCTATATCCACACTCTTTATACATCGACACTCCTCGGGCTGTCCTCTATCCTTTCGCCCGGAAAGCTCCAGGCTGAAGACACTTCTGAGATATCGCTCGTCGATACATTTCCCGGGCTCAAAAAACTGCACCCCGTCGCGCCGACCGCAACTTTTCAACTCCAAACCAAACATCTCGGCAATCCGGCTGAACTCTCCGGCAAGCCACACCTTTTCATCCTCCGAAGGTGCTCTGCACCCACTATTGCTGAGCCTTGAGGAGAGGTGAGGGTACATCTGCAAAAAAGATATGATGACGCTCTTGGTTCCCTGCTGCAGTGCTCCTGCCAGGCGGGCGAAATGCTCACTGTGCCATTGCAGGCCTGTTGCATCGGTCACCATAACCGGATCATAACGCCAGATCACCCTGTCGGGACCAACATGGTCACTGAGACGCAAAAAGTCCTCGATCGTCCTCTGCAACTCTGGCAGGCCCGGCTCATAGTGCGCAGGATAACCGGTAATGGTATAGTGAAAAAAATAGTTCAGTCCTCTTTGGTCAAGCTCTGCAATATGCTCTCGGAAAGATGCCGTATAGCGTGTCCAGAAGACTATTGCCGCAACATCTTCGGCTTCCAGAGAGACCGTTTTGAAGAGTTCAGGCCTGTAGGGGTTTTGCACCCTGCAATATCCATCCCGTAAACGGTTGAAAAACCACTGCGAGTAGAATGCCGGAATATCGGTTCTCCGGCTTGCTGAGATAATCTGGGGATCGTTCCCGAAAAGTAATGACATGACGTGAAGAAGATATGTTACCGTGTCTGGTTCCGATACTGCCTGAAAGCTGATTTTTTTTTGCCCTGCCGGCCAAAAGGTAATCGCCCCTCACACGAGATTGCGGATTTAAGACAAAAAATGCATTTTTTCATGCTATACTGAAGAAAAGAGCGATGGCTCCCGTATTGCGGCGATCAGCGCGAAAAAGACTCATTCTATGCACAAGTTCTATGTATCAGATCTCTCTCCAACGTTTCAAGCCTTCTTTGCGGGCCATGACGGCAATCATGCTGCTTGTTGTCGGCGCAACGCACCTGTCCGGATGTGACCAGTCAGCCAAACAGATCAAGGATCTTCAACAGGAAGTCTGGCAAAATCCTGACAGTCCTGAGGCCTATATCAAACTCGGTACCGCTCATGCCCGGCAGGAACAGTATGATGCCGCTATCGATGCCTATGAAAAGGCGCTTTCACTCGACCCTGACAGTGGCGAAAGAGTTTTTCCTGTCCTCGGAGCTATCGCATTCAACAGAGAGGAATATGAAAAAGCACTGGACTACTTCCACAAAAGTCTTGCATTTTCACCTGAAGACTCTCTGCGATTCTATGATATGGGAAATGTCTACCTGAAACTTGAGCAGAATGAAAATGCGATTGAAGCGTATCGCAAGGCCATCGAGTTCAGCGTCTCATTCGAAGAAGCATACTACAATCTTGCTATAAGCTATATCAGAAACGGCCAGAAAAAAGAAGCAGAGAAGATCTATTCGTGGCTTCAGGAGAGAAACAATTACCTTTCCGTCTCCCTCGAAGGGCACCTTAACCCTGACAAATAACGGGACGGCAATGAGTTAACCGTTTTGATCTTTACTATTCCGTACATGATGAATATTATGTACCTTCGATTACTGTCCCCGGTCCTGATGGTTTGCCATTGAACGCAACATTGAATATCATGTATTCAACCAGGAGAGGGAGCAGAGAGAAAGGATTCCCTGCAGAACAAATAATTGATACGGAAAACGGAACCATCACCCAAAAAGAGGGCCGTGCCTGATAGCAAATCTGCCGTTGTGTACTCATGAGCAATATGACTGACATCATCATCAATGCAGCCGAAGAGCCGCAACCATTATTACCGGCTGTCGATATGATCAGAAAAAGCATTTCCGGCTATGCCACCGGAAGTGATCGACACGATATTGCAACGGGACTGGTAACCTTCACGGTTCCATTGCTCCCATCTATCGATGCGCTGCAATGGCTGAACAGTCAATCCATCTACCCGCGAACCTACTGGATGAACCGCGAAGGCGACGATATTGCAGCAGGTATCGGTCAGGCCGACAGCATTGTCTATGATCACCAGGGGCCTAACCGCAGAAGCTTTGAACTCCTCCAGCAGCATATCACAGCCAGGCAACACAACGCCCGGTATTTCGGAGGATGCTGCTTCGATAACGTTCAGCAACGTGACCCCGGCTGGAAACCATTCAAGTCACTCTATTTCATCCTTCCTGAAATCCAGATCACCGTAACGGACAGAGAAAACACGCTGAGCTGTCATCTCTTTCTCGACGGCCGTACACCTGTAAACCAGCTATGTGCCCGCCTCATGGCAACCCTTGAGGCGATGCAGCCGGTGGTCACTCCATCGCCTGACTGCAATCTGCCGGACGTGACATCCACGTCCTTCAAACCTGATATGAAGCAGTGGATCGAGATCTGCAACAAAGCGCTGGAAAAGTTTCAGAAAGGGTTCATGGGAAAAATGATTCTGGCACGTCAGACCACGCTGAAATTCTCCGTACCCTTTTCTCCATTGCTGTTTCTCATTAAATACCCTTTTCCGGACAGTTCAACATACCGCTACTATTTCGAACCCGAAAAAAACAAGGCCTTTTTCAGCTTTACCCCGGAACGTCTCTACCGGCGGGACCATGACAGATTGCTGACAGAAGCACTGGCAGGAACATGCTCCAAACAGGCCCTCGAAGAGGACAGTATCGATGCCTGCCGTCATCTGCTCAACTCCGAAAAAGACATCAGAGAACATCGGTTCGTCAAGGACACCATATTGAAGGAGCTTTCACCTATCTGCAGCACCATCGATATGGAAGAGGAAGTCCGGGCCCTGCAGCTCAACAGCCTGGTTCATCTCTATACGCGCTGTAAAGCCACACTCAATCCTGAATCCAGTAACGATGCCACCGTTCTCTCCAGCCTTCATCCAACTCCTGCTGTCGGCGGAGTCCCCAGAGATGAAGCGTTGCAGCAGATTATCGACCTTGAACCCTTCAGTCGGGGCTGGTATGCCGGACCGATCGGCTGGATAAGTCGTCAATCCTCGGAATTCGCTGTTGGGATCCGCTCTGCACGCTCCGATGGGCAAACAGTTTTTCTTTATTCCGGAGCCGGACTCGTCAAAGGCTCCAATCCTGCATCCGAATGGCAGGAAGTCGACCACAAAATCGGCGACATGCTCGCAATCATACGCCAGACGCTATAAGAATCTGTTGCGCTGCAAGAAACAGTCGCCACGTCCAACAAGCATGTCGGGCTATCCTGCTATTGAGCCATCAAGCAATTATGAACCATAAAGAAATAACAACGCTGTGGAGCTGGATTATCGTTGAGGAACTGGTACGCAACAGTATCTGCTTTTTCTGTATTTCGCCCGGCTCCCGATCAACGCCGCTTACTGTTGCCGCATCGAGACACCAGAAAACAACCTGTAAAATATTTCCCGATGAACGGGCTGCAGCTTTTTTTGCCCTGGGGTACGCGCGGGCGACCGGCCGGCCGGCTGTGCTCATCTGTACATCAGGCACCGCTGCGGCAAACTACTTTCCGGCCGTTGTAGAAGCATCCATGGGCCATCAGCCGATGCTGGTTCTGTCAGCCGACAGGCCTTTTGAACTGAGGGAAACAGGTGCAAACCAGACCATACGGCAATCCGGCATCTATGGCAGTTACAGCCGCTGGAGCTTTCAACTGCCGGAACCATCGACCGACACACCCCCCGAGGCAATTCTCTCGGCCATCGATTATGCCGTATCGACCTGCACAGCCAACCCCAGCGGACCAGTCCATCTGAATATTGCTTTTCGCGAACCCCTTGAACCGGTACCGCTCAACGAGAACAGCCCATGGCTCAGCTCCCTCGGAAAATGGAACAGCTCCAGAGCGCCATGGAGCAGAACCCTGCAGCGTCAGAGTTCCCCTGAGAGCGCCTCGGTCAAGGAAGTCGCACGACTGCTTGCGTCGGCAGAAAACCCCCTTATCATTGCCGGTCACCTTGACAGACCTGCCGATGCTCAGGCTGTGCTGAACCTGTCGAAATCGCTCAACATTGCGCTCTACGCAGACATCTCGTCACAGCTGAGACTGCACAAAGAGACCGTCGCCCTGCAGCAGGCGTGGCTCTCCGACAAGTACGTTGAACAGCACAGAGCTGACCTCGTCCTGCACTTCGGAGGATCGCTTGTCGGCAAAAAACCGGGACAAGCCATGAAGACATGGAGGCCTGATCATACTATCGTCATCAAGAACCATCCCGACCGCTACGCCCCGGACCACACGGTCACCATGAGTATCGAGGCATCTGTGAAAGCATTTGCCGAGGCGCTTGCAAAGACCTCACAGCCACAAGGCAAAAAAGCAAACCCGATAGATGAGATCGAACAGGAAATAGAACGCTTCACCCGACCCGACTCTCCGGTCACAGAAATTTCGGCTGCAAGAATAGTCTCACGTCTCATCGATCCGGGCCATGGACTCTTTCTGGCCAACAGCATGCCTGTACGGGACATGGACATGTACGCCACACGATCTGGCGGAACCATCATTCCGACGGCAATGAACAGAGGGGCAAGCGGCATTGACGGCATCATATCCTCTGCGGCTGGGTTTGCCAGCGGCCTGGAGCGTCCCGTCACCCTCCTGATCGGAGACATCTCTTTTCTCCACGATATGAATGCCCTCTGTCTGCTCCGATCGATGGCCGTCCCGCTGACCATCGTCGTCATCAATAACAACGGCGGCGGGATCTTCTCCTTTCTGCCCATCTCGGACCAGCCGGATGTCTTTGAAAAAAACTTCGGAACGCCACAGGAGTTCAATATAGCCGCAGCTGCGACCGCGTTCTCAATAGAGTATCAATGCCCGCCGAGCAATGCAGCGTTCAGCGAAAGCTATATGGCTGCTCGCAGCTCTGCCGAAACGTCGATTATCGAAATCAGAAGCCGCAGAGATGAAAATCTGGCCTTGCACCGCAAGCTGAACCAATCGCTGATTGATCGTCTTGATCGGCAGCAATCATGCTGATGCAACACAACGTGCCGGAATACAACAGCAGGGTCATCGGAAACAGAAGTCTCCCCCCCATCGTCTTTCTCCACGGTTTTCTTGGATCCGGCAAGGACTGGCTCCCATGCGCCACCGCACTTGCAACGCACTTTTCGTGCGTTCTTCCCGATCTTCCCGGTCATGGGCTGACAGCAACCGTGCCTGACGGGCCGGACGCTTTTGAAAACACAGTAGCGGATCTCGCTGTCATGATAGAGCACCTGCCGTTTCAGCAAGTCCATCTTGTCGGCTACTCCATGGGGGGCCGCCTGGCAACCGCGCTCATGCTCTCAAGGCCGGAACTGTTCAAAAGCACGACCATTATCTCTTCCTCGCCCGGCCTGCAGGATAAAACCTCACGCATCAAACGGGCGGAAAGTGACGATCGGCTTGCAGGGCGCATCAGACGCGATTTCACGGGGTTCCTCAGCGACTGGTACCGAATGGCGTTGTTTGCGCCGCTTACAGCACACCCGGATTTCCCCGCCATCTTCGAAACCCGTAAGAAGAACAACCCTGCATTGCTCAGTTCCGCCCTTCATCACCTGAGCACCGGCCGCCAGCCGTCATACTGGGAAAAACTACCGCAAAATCGTATCCCTATGATGTTTTGCGCAGGGGAAAAAGACACAAAATACGTTGAGATTGGCCGTCAAATGGTTAATTTATGCCCATATTCCCATCTGGAAATCTTCCCGGACTGCGGTCATACACTGCAGCTTGAAAACAGGCGTTTGTTTCTCCAGCGCCTGCTGAATTTTTTGAACATGCAAGAAAACCACGTTTCATGAGCACCATTACCTGGATTCAAGCCGGTGAATTCACCGATATCTACTACCATAAAGCCGAAGGCATCGCCAAAATCACGATCAATCGTCCGGAACGGCGCAACGCCTTCCGTCCGCAGACAGTTACCCAGATGATTCAGGCTCTTGAAGATGCAAGAAACGACGAAACGATCGGCGTCATTATTCTCACCGGCCAGGGCCCTCTGGCATTCTGCTCGGGCGGAGACCAGAAAATCCGTGGCGATGCCGGCTATGCCGATGAAAAAGGTGTCAACCGTCTGAATGTGCTTGATTTCCAGCGCAATATCAGAACCTGTCCGAAACCGCTCATCGCTATGGTCGCCGGTTACGCTATCGGTGGCGGGCACGTGCTCCACATGCTCTGTGACCTGACCATTGCCGCTGAAAACGCCATTTTCGGCCAGACCGGCCCGAAAGTCGGCTCTTTCGACGGAGGCTGGGGAGCGAGCTATATGGCCCGCATCGTCGGTCAGAAAAAAGCACGCGAGATCTGGTACCTCTGCCGTCAGTACAACGCACAGGAAGCGCTCGACATGGGCCTGGTCAACACCGTCGTCCCGCTCGAGAGGCTTGAAGAGGAAACTGTCGAATGGTGCCGTGAAATCCTGCAACACTCTCCTCTTTCCCTGAGATGCCTCAAATCGGCGCTCAACGCCGACTGCGACGGCCAGGCAGGACTTCAGGAACTGGCCGGCAATGCCACCCTGCTCTACTACATGAGCGAAGAGGCCCAGGAAGGTAAAAACGCTTTTGTCGAAAAACGTAAGCCGGATTTCGGAAAATTCCCGAAAAGACCTTGAAGCCAGCCCACGCTGCCATATACCGCTATTCCATCCCTTTTGTCAGGCCGGTTCCTGTTCGCCAAACCAGCCTCGACACAAGGGATGGGCTGGTTCTCGCCCTTCGTTCTCCCGACCGGCAGCACACCGGCCTGGGTGAAATCGCACCCTTGCCCGGCTTGCACAATGAATCGCTTGATGAAGCATTCGACGAGCTTGCAGCAACCCTCCGCAAAAAACTGCCCGAAACCGGTAACTTAACGCTCCTCAACGTGAGCGATACCCTTGAAGAAAGACTGTATCCGTCGGTAAGAACAGGTATCGAAATGGCCCTTCTGAACCTTCAGGCAAGCATAACAGGGCAATTCCCGGAACTGCCTTGCGGCCCGGAACCGGCAACAACGCTGCCGCTCAATGCACTGCTTTTCGGTGATAACGCAACGGTGCTTCAACAGGCAGAACACTTCTACCAGCAAGGATACCGCACGTTGAAACTCAAGGTAAACGCCTTGAACAAAGCTGATGCAACCGGGCAGATCAGAACTCTCGACCGCGTATTCGGCAGCAGCATAACCCTCCGGCTCGACAGCAACCAGTCTTTCGATCTGGAAGCAGCCATCCGGTTCCTTGAGGCTCTTCCAAAAAAACGGATCGCCTATATTGAAGAACCCCTCAGCGATCCGCAAAAGATCGCTGAGCTCTTCAGAAGATCAGGCGTACCGATAGCGCTCGATGAATCCCTCTGGCAAACGCCTGATCTCCGCCATGCTCTGCCGGATGAGTGTCTTGGAGCATACATCCTCAAACCATCGAGAATCGGAGGGATCACGGCAACCATGAAACTGGCCATTGAAGCTGAAGCAAAAGGGATCCCGGCTGTCATCAGTTCTGGGTTTGAATCAGGCATCAGTCTCGGCTTCTACGCAAAGATGGCCTCCCTTCTCGGCCCCAATCCAACAGCTTGCGGCATAGATACCTTCCGCCAGTTCACGAAGGACATCCTCATCACGCCACTCTGCTCTCAATCCGGCTCGCTCTGTGTCGAATCCATCTGGCGCCGGAGTACAGCCCCCGATATGTCACGACTTACCTGTATCGAACAATGGACCTTATAAAAAGAGCTGCACGACGCTTTAAAGACAACCCGGCCATCCTGACAGGCAACACAACCATCTCGTTCAGCGAGCTTGACGCGACAACAGCACGAATAGCGGAAGCAATGCGGAAAAGAGGCATCGAAAAAGGCCAGATCATCGCTCTCGTCATGCCGAACAGTTCTGCAATGATTCTGCTGCTGCTTGCCCTGATGAGAAGAGGTTCGATTGCAGCCCCTATGAACTACCGATTTCCTGCATCCCGTCTTCAACGAGCGCTCCAGCAACTCAAGCCGGTGGCCGTCATAGGCCCTGAATCGCTCACCGGAGACCTGCATGTCCCTCCTCTCAAACTCACACCGGAAGAACTGACAGAGACCTCTGAAACACCACCATCCCGGCACATCGACCCTGGAACCGCACAACAGCTCAACAACGAAACAACGTTGTCACTCGACACGCTTTCAACGATCATTCACACCTCGTCCAGCTCCGGCACACCCAAAGCGGCCCTGCACACCCTTCGTAATCACTGCTTCAGCGCACTCGGCTCAAACGAAAACATTGCGTTCGCACCAGGCGACTGCTGGCTCCTCTCTCTGCCACTTTTCCACATAGGAGGCTATGCCATCCTCATCCGATCACTGGTCGGGGGAGGAGCCATCGCAGTCCCTGCTGAAGAGATGAATATCGACAAAGCACTCTCTGCCTATCCGATAACGCATCTCTCTCTTGTACCAACCCAGCTCTATCGTCTTGTCAAGCACCCCGACAGCTGCAAAACGCTCAAAAGCCTTAAAGCAGTACTGCTCGGCGGCAGTGCCGTCGAACCTGCACTCCTGCAGGAGGCATCACAATCCGAACTCCCGGTCTACCTCAGTTACGGCTCAACGGAAATGAGCTCCCAGATCACCACAACTCCCGGCCCCACAACAACGATCACTGCAGGCAGACAGCTCCGATTCCGTGAACTTTCTCTCGGAAAAGGGAATGAAATCCTCGTCAAAGGCCCATGTCTTTTCCAGGGATACCTCTCTGGCAATGCGCCCATGCTCAAGACGGATAAAGAGGGCTGGTTCCATACGGGAGATACAGGAGCATTCTCTCCTGAAGGGGAACTGCACATCACCGGCAGAACGGATAATATGTTCATTTCAGGAGGCGAAAACATCCACCCGGAAGAGATCGAGCGCACCCTTTGCGCTATCCAGGGGATCAGACGAGCCATCGTGGTACCGTTACGAGACCAGGAGTTCGGGTTCCGGCCAAAAGCGTTTATCGAAGCCACGTCCGAAGCCCCCGACAACAGGATAATCATCGAAACAGTCTATCGCCGGACAGGTCGCCTGAAAACACCGGTAGCCATCACAAGAATCACCTCATGGCATCTCTTGCCCGGAACTGAAAAAATTGACCGCGGCTACTACAAACGACTCGCAATAACCTGCTGAAATATCTTTTGTATACAACTACCCCTCCAGAACCGGATAATCGATGTATCCTTTCGGTCCTGCTGAATAAAACGTATCGGGATCAGGGGTATTGAGAGGAGCTCCCGCATGCCAGCGTTCGACGAGATCAGGATTAGCGATAAACGCTCTCCCAACGGCAACCAGATCGCACTTTCGGGCATCGAGATCTCTTGCTGCACGCGCTGCATCATAACCGCCGGAAAGAATAAGCGTTGCCTTGAAGCTTTTGCGAAATGATTCCTTGATCGAATCAGGCACCGTCGGTGCTCCCATAGAGGAGTGATCGACAAGATGAATGTAGAGCGGGGCGACCCTGGCGATAGCCCCGGCAAGCCAGCGATACTCTTCCTCCATTGCCTCATAGAGCGGCATATCATTGAAGACGCCGAACGGCGAAAGACGAATACCCACCCGTTGGTCACCAACAGCAGCGATCACCTCATCGAGCACTTCCAGCATGAAACGGGCCCGATTTTCCACCGAACCGCCGTAACAGTCTGTTCTGAGATTGGTATTCGGCCTGAAAAACTGTTCGAGCAGGTAACCGTTGGCGCCATGCAGTTCGACACCGTCGAAACCGGCCTCCATGGCATGCAGAGAGGCATCGACGTACCCGGCTTTTGCGATGGCGATATCTTCCTCGCTCATAGCTCTCGGAACGGGATACGGCTGCAATCCGTCCGTATCGGTATACATCGTCCCCTGAGCAGCCACTGCGGAAGGGGCGATAATTTCCGCCCCATCAGGCATGTTCAGAGGATGAGCAATTCGACCGCAATGCATGAGCTGCATGAAAATTTTTCCATCCCGCTGATGCACCGCCTCCGTAATGGATTTCCATCCTTCGATCTGGGCTCCGGAAAATATACCTGGAATTCTGGGATAGCCAAGGCCGTCTGGCGAGGGAGATGTCCCCTCGGTTATGATGAGACCGGCAGAACTTCGTGCTGCATAATACTCACGCATAAGCGCATTGGCGACATTACCAGTGGCACGGCTGCGCGTCATGGGCGCCATGACAATATGGTTCTGCAGGGTAAGCGTTCCAAGAGAGGCAGGGGAAAAAAGCATAGTCATCAGAGAAACCTCCTTTGCATCATCAAGGCATGGTGCATAGCCCGTTATCGCCTGTTCAGGCAAATCCTGGTCAATGCTGCAATATAGCGTATGTGCTGCTGGCTGACAAAAGAGACCAATCTCGAATGCCCCTCGAAACGCATCCATGCATAGAACTGCCGCCGTGGTGGCACGGCGGCATAGACACGCTTACCCAACCTCTTTACCTGCCATCACAAGGGTCGGGGGCGCGCCGAGATGGCGGCCTGCCAACAAAACATTCCAGTACAACCATTCAAAGCCAAGCTTCCCTTTCCAGTTCATCTTCGTCTCCCTGAGCAGCGAGAAAGGTCCGAGATGAGGCGCAGGGAATTTGCCGGGAAGAGGCTCGATCTTATAGTTGAAATCAATAAGTGAAGAGGTGCCTTTCGAGTAAACGATAAAGCAGGTCGAGTGACCATCGAAAATCTCTTCCGGCTTGACGCCGTGAATCTCAGCCATAATATTGAAAACAACGACATCAGCCTCATAGTGAGCTACAGATCCGGCTTTCGACGTTGGAACATTGGTAGCATCCCCGACAACATAGACTCGCTCATGTTTGAGCGCCTGCAGGGTATTGTGGTGCGTCGGAACATAGCCGATCCCGTCATCAATACCCGAATCGCTTATGACACTGTCGCCAAAGGTCGTAGGGACAACGACCAGCGTATCAAAGGAGATCTTCTCTCCCTGAACTGATTCAATATATTTTTCCTTACCGTTAACCGTGTTGAGCTGGAAACCCGTTCTTATACCGACATTCTTCTCCCTGGCTGCCTCGCTGAGAACCGCCGAAGCTTTAGGCTTCGTAAAAGCCCCCTGCAGCGGTGTCACCAGTTCAATCTCACTCTTTTTTCGTATACCCTTCTTTTTGAGAAACCAGTCAGCAAGAAACACAAATTCAATCGGGGCTACCGGGCATTTGAACGGCACGTCGGCTATATCCATCACCAGTTTTCCTCCGTCAAATTCGTTGAGTTTCTGACGAAGCGTTTCTGCCGCGTCCGGATAGTAAAACGTAAACGCGTCTTTTCCCCATGCCTCCTCCATGCCATCGGTTTCTTCAGGAAGAACCCTGCAGCCGGTACTGATAACGAGAAAATCATATGAAAACGTATGGTTTCTGGTTGTCACCTCACGTTTGGCTGTGTCGATATTGATTATCTCATCGATCACAAAATTGACGCCCTTCAAAATGTAGCGTTTCCTCGATCTCGTCAGGGAACCGACCTTCTGGAGCCCGAATGGCACAAATAGCAGTCCCGGCTGGTAGACATGCTTGTCATCTCTGTCGATAACCGTTATCTCCCACTCGTCCGGAAGATGTCTCCGGAGGTTATTCGAAACAATCGTACCACCTGTACCCGCCCCGAGAACAACAATTTTTTTAGCCATAACACATACGCTCCAGATGCTGACCGGTTTTCCGGACAAACGTTTACGAGCCCCTGAACACCATGCGGAGAAAAAACCAGGCATCTCAGATAGAGCCCGCATCGATGTAGACGGAAATCGTGGAAAATGAATGAAACAGCAACCCCATACAACCCTGAAAACCTGCCCATCAGAAGGAAACTGCCCCTTTTCCAGTGTCAGGAGTCGATTAACAATTGTTAATATAGGAATAAAAAAGAAAGTTCTGCAAATCAGCAGCACAAAAGTGAGAGAGAAACCTCGTGGCTACCTCACAGGAAAATTGTATAAAGGAAACGTTTCTGCCGCTATTCAAGCCCTTTCAGGCACACAACATACCCTGAAAAACATCCCGCTCTTGTGAAAATATCACGGCATCAACCAGCTCCTGAGGCTCTGGCCGCCTGGCGTTTCAGTCGCCAGACAGAGAAAATACCGCCCAGTCCTGCAACCGGTGCATAGAGAAAAACCGTTACGACAATACTGAGCAGAAAGTCGACGGGCGTGAGTTCGACCGGAGCTTCCAGGATTTCGCGGAGCTGCAGGGTAAACTCAGGCTGGTCGGGTGCCATCTGCTGCATCCAGCTGATGAGCAGCATAAGTCCTTCAATCCCCGCACGGTAATTGAAAATTGTCAGCAGAAGATAGCTGATGAAAACGGAAGCAATGCTGCCGGCAACACCGGAAAAAAAACTGAAAAGAAATGCTTCAGATGAGGTGAGGCGCAACTGGGAATTGATGATATAGGTGTAGGCAGCTATTGCCCCGCTGATAAAAATACCGGCAAAAAACAGCGCGTTGATCAGGGTCAGATAAGGCACTGTTGTCGTGAGGACGATCAGAAGGGCGCCTCTTGCAAGCGCCCGTAATTTCTCTTTCTGCTGGTGGGGGAGCTGTTCTTTCATGAGATTGTCCTGCATATGCTCCTATCCGAGAACTTCATCAAGAAAATTATCCATGGTATAAAACCCCGGAGTGCTGCGATGCTTTGTCGCAAGCCATCTGCCGGCCTCGACAGCTCCGCTGGCAAAACCCTGACGACTTCGGGCAGTATGGGAGATGACAATATCGTCAAAATCAGAATTGATATGAGCGGCATGCTGTCCGAACACCGAACCAAGCCTGATGGAAGCAACCTGCAGTTCATCAGGTCGAATTTTGCGGTCTTCAGACAGGGCAGAAAGCACTGTTTTCTTGCGGGGATTTGCGTCGAGAATCATCTGTGCCGCACAGAGCGCCGTTCCGCTTGGAAAATCCGCCTTTGCGGTATGGTGCTGCTCGCTGAAAGCGATATCGAACTGATCGAAAGAGCCGATCATTTTAGCCGCTTCCCGCACTGTTCTCAGAAAAATATTGACGCCGAGAGAGAAGTTTGCAGAATACATCAGGGAGGCCCCCGCTTCTCTGGCCTGAGCGCTGATTCGTTCAACCTGATCATCCCATCCCGTCGTACCGACAACGACAGGAACCCCGGAGTCAATCATAGCGGGAAGGTTTGCAAGAAACGCGTCCCTGACGGTAAAATCGATAATAACATCACTTCCGGCAAAAGAGCCCGCCGTAATGGCTGCATCGACATCAAGCACGGCATGGACCTCATGCTCAGGAGATGCTTCGATAACTGACTGCACCTGCTGCCCCATTCTGCCGTTTCCAACAAGCGTATATCTCATATGATCACTATGGTTTCAATATTCAATAATATCCACATCGTCATGACAGGTTCAACAGCGTATCACTTATCCCAGCAGTTCAAGAATCCGTTCAAGATCATCCGGAGAGTAGTACTGAATATGGATCTCCCCCTGACCTTTCTTTTTCTGGACAATCCTGACCTTGGTAGCGAAACGGTCTCTGAGAAGCGATTCCATTCTGGCATAGTCCCCGGACTGCCCGGAAGCCGTAACTTTTCGGGCAGACTGATCCCTGAACAGACTGTTCACCAGTTCCTCTGTTTGGCGGACAGAGAGTTTTCTGGAAATGATCTGCTCCCAGACTTTCAGCTGCAGCTTCGGGTTAGGCAGGTTCACCAGCGCCCTTGCATGCCCCTGCGTAATCTCCCTGACAATAATGCTGTTCTGTATCTCGACAGGCAGCTTGAGAAGGCGCAGAAAATTACTGACGGTCGAGCGATTTTTGCCGACTTTCTGAGCAACGTCGTCCTGGGTCATATTACAGGTAGTCACAAGGCTTTTAAGCGCCAATGCGACTTCAATAGCATTGAGGTCCTCACGCTGAATATTTTCAATAAGCGCGAGCTCAAGTTTGCGTGCGTCTTCGGGCGCGTCAATAATATAGGCCGGAATAAACTTGAATGCGGCCTGCTTGACCGCTCGAAGCCTGCGCTCACCGCTGATAAGCTGGTAACCATCACCATCGCGGGTAACCGTGATAGGCTGAATCACCCCGTTTTCTATAATGGAGTTTTTCAGATCCTCGAGAGCAGCCTCATCAAACTCCTTGCGGGGCTGAAAAGGATTGATCTCGATTCTGTCAACAGGAAGACTGCCGATAGCACCTTCTCTTGCCCAGGATTCATCACGCTCTCTGCCGGAAGAAGAAGGCATAAAACCTTCATCAGGAATAAGCGCCTTCAGCCCCTTACCCAATGCTTTTTTAGCCATATGTGCTCATGACCTGTATGAAATATTGCATGCAGCTACTGCTGCCTGATCTTAAACTTCCTGATATTGCCATCTTTATTGAAGATCTCCTGAGCCAGATCAAGGTAATCCTTGGAACCAAGGCTCTGAGCATCATAGAGCAGGGCAGGCAAACCGTGACTGGGGGCTTCCGAAAGGCGGACATTTCTGCGAATGTAGGTTTTGTAGACCTTGTCTTTGAAAAACTTCTTGACCTCTTCGGCAACCTGACCGGCCAGACGCAGACGCGAATCAAACATGGTCAGAAGAACACCTTCGATTTCCAGGCGCGGGTTCAGATGTTTTCGAACGATACTGATTGTATTGAGCAGCTTGCCCAGCCCCTCGAGAGCATAGTACTCTGCCTGGACAGGAATCAGAACGGAATCTGCTGCAGTCAGGGAGTTGAGGGTAATGAGGCCAAGAGAAGGCGGACAATCGATGATAATGTAATCATAGTTATCTCTTACCCCTTTCAGAGCCTTTTGCATAACATATTCCCTCTCCTGCATATTGACCAGTTCGACTTCCATACCGACCAGATTGACATTGGAAGGAACAACATCAAGGTACTCAAGCTTTGACGGCCTGATAGCGTCCTTGATATCTCCACCCTGAACCATCACATGGTAAAAGGTGTTTTCAATCTCGTCTTCCGTTTCCAGGCCGAAGCCTGATGTCGCATTCGCCTGCGGATCGATATCGATCAACAGGGTCCTGAACTCTGAAATGGCAATTGAGGCAGCTATATTTACCGATGTGGTCGTCTTGCCGACGCCACCTTTCTGGTTTGCAATCGCAATAACTCGGCCCATGTACTACCTGAGGAGTTTATCAACTGTTGATCTTCAGTCATGACTTGCTACATTATAATACTTACACAAACTTTTACAAATATGAATTATTCATAATCATAATAATAACAATGGGAAGGGTAATCAGGGATTTTTTCACCCAGCCAACCCTTGTTGTGGCAGAATCGCTGCTGGGAAAAATATTGGTGCACAAACCAAGAAAGGGCTTCTGCTATAAAGGCATGATCGTTGAAACCGAAGCCTATCTCGGAAACGGGGACGACGCGTGCCATGCGAGCAGAAAAATGACCCCGAGAAACAGTGTCATGTTCCGCAATCCGGGAACGATCTACGTCTATTTCACCTATGGCGCCCACAACCTGTTAAACATCGTAACGGAACCCGAAGGAACCGCAGGAGCTGTCCTTATCCGAGCCATGGAACCGGTTGAAGGCATCGAGCTGATGAAAAAGAACAGAAAAACGGATAAGGTGATCAACCTCATGAACGGCCCTGGAAAACTCACACAGGCCATGGAGATCTCGCTGCAGCAGAATGGAAGTTCACTTCACGACACAACACTCTATCTTGAAGAAGGAACAACTATCGCAGGAAGCCGTATCGAAACCACCCCAAGAGTAGGAATTTCGAAAAGCACCGATCTTCTCTGGCGAAAATATATTAGCGGCAACCCCTATGTTTCAAAAGCTTCTCCCCTGCCTCCGACGAAAAAGAAGCGGATCGTATTGGAAAGTTGAAAAAAAATTTCCTTTTTTAGGCAAATTGGGAGCGTCAGGGATTTTCACCGTCACCTTTTAATCAGTCCGAACCATGATCGGGACCCCAATACTGCCTGAAATCAGAGAGTTGATCGAGCGTCGGAACTTCAGCGCTCTGCAGCGGATCTTTACCGACTGGCTCCCTGTCGATCTGGCCGAACTCATTTCGGACCTTCCTGAAAACGAACAGGCGATTCTCTATCGGCTTCTACCCAAAGGAGTGGCGACCGAAACCTTCGAATATCTCGATATCGACGCCAAACAGAACCTCCTGACCGCGCTCACAAAGAAGGATGTCACTCACATCCTCAACAGCATGTCTCCCGACGACAGAACCGAGATGCTTGAAGAGCTGCCGAGCAATGTGGTACAGGAACTCCTGAAGCTGCTCTCCTTCGAAGAGTTCAAAATAGCCAAAACGCTTCTGGCCTACGCCGAAGACAGCGTCGGACGACTGATGTCGCCAGACTACATCAGCGTCAAAAAGGACTGGTCCATCTTGCACGTCCTGGAATATATCCGCAAGTACGGCCATGACAGTGAAACCCTGAACGTCATCTACGTCATTGATGATTACGGCAAACTCATTGGAGAACTTGCTTCAAGGGAACTGCTTCTTTCGCAGCCTGAAAAAATAGTGCGTGACCTTATTTCAGAAGAGAAAATCATCACACTCACCGCAACGCAGGACCAGCAGGATGCTCTCGAGGCATTCAAACGCTACGATCGGGTAGCGCTGCCCGTCGTCGACTCAAACGGCTACCTGATAGGCATTGTGACGGTTGACGATATGCTCGATGTCGCCGAAGAAGAGGAAACCGAAGATATTCAGAAATTCGGTGGTATCGAAGCACTCGAGGAGCCTTACATGGACCTCCCGCTGCTGCAGGTTATCAAAAAACGAGGGGTGTGGCTGGTGGTGCTTTTCCTGGGAGAGATGCTCACAGCCTCAGCTATGGCCTTTTTTGAAGACGAACTCTCCAAGGCGATCATCCTGGCAACCTTCATTCCGCTGATCATATCGAGCGGTGGAAACTCCGGCTCACAGGCTGCCACTCTGATCATCAGAGCCATGGCGCTTGGAGAGATAACCATCAAAGACTGGTGGCGGGTCATGAGGCGCGAAATTCTCTCCGGACTGGCGCTCGGAGGACTTCTGGGCTTTATCGGCGTGTTCAGAGTAGTTCTCTGGTCGATCATTCTCGGAAACTACAATATCGAATGGCTTAGCGTCGGCTACACGGTCGGAATCTCACTGGTGGGAGTCGTCCTTCTCGGCACACTCGCCGGCTCAATGCTCCCTATGCTGCTGCAGAGGCTCGGGCTCGACCCTGCTACCTCGTCAGCTCCTTTTGTAGCAACCATCGTCGACGTAGCAGGAATCGTGATCTATTTCAGCGTCGCGACCGTCCTCTTGAGCGGCATTCTCCTCTGAAAATCAGCCGTAAACCTTTAACCTCTCAGTCTGAACGTGAACCTGGATAGAGAATCACTCGATTTCGACATCGTCCTCATAGGTGCAGGCCCGGCCAATCTCGCTCTTGCCCTGCATCTGCAGCGTCTCATCGAGAGCCATAACAGCAATGAGAAAACAACGCTCGAACCCGCAATAGCCATTCTCGAAAAAGGAGGCTATTGCGGAGCCCACCTGCTGTCGGGAGCCATCCTCGATCCGGCAATACTGGAAACGTTCATGCCGGACTTCCGTCAACGAGGATGCCCGATTGAAGCAGTGATAGAGAAGGAATCCGTCTGGTTTCTCACCCCAAGGAAAAAATTCACGATCCCCTACCTGCCCGAACCGTTCAAAAACAAAGGAAATCTGCTGATCTCTCTGTCGCGCTTCGGCGGGTGGCTCCGTGACGAGGCAGAAGCAGCCGGGATAACCGTGCTTGACAACACGGCTGCGGCAAAGCCGGTTATCGAACACGGCCGGCTGACAGCGATCATCACCGACGACAAGGCCGTCAACCGCGAAGGCAGACCAAAGCCCGGCTTCGAACCGGGAATACGACTTAACGCCAGAGCGTTTGTGATCGGAGAAGGCGCAAGGGGCTCCATCTTCAAATCACTCGACAGCACATTCGGGCTTCAACCTGCAGAAACCGTGCAGACCTATGAAACCGGGGTAAAAGAGGTCTGGCGGATTCCTGCAGGACGCATCAATCCCGGAACCATACACCACACATTCGGCTATCCGCTCCAGCCCTCCGTCTACGGAGGAGGATGGATCTACGCACTTTCTGATACGGAACTCTCGCTGGGCTTCGTCTCCGCCGCAGAACCCGGCAACCCGAACGTCGATCCTCACCTCAACCTGCAGCGATTCAAAGAACATCCACTGCTACGGTCCCTCATCGAAGGGGGAACAGTGCTCGAATACGGAGCCAAAGCCATTACTTCAGGAGGCTACCATGCCATGCCGGAACTTTCAGGTCCCGGTTTCCTGCTGACCGGTGAAAGCGCCGGGATGCTCAATATGCAGCGACTTAAAGGCATTCACCTGGCCATTGAGTCAGGGGTCATGGCAGCTGAAACTCTCTTCCAGTCGCTCGTCGACAACGATTTTTCAAACCGGGCCCTCTCGAAGTATCGTGACCGTTTTGAAGGTTCCTCAGCCCGGAAAGAACTCTTCAAGGCGCGTCACTACCGCAACGCCTTCAATCAAGGTCTCTACAGCGGACTTATGAACGCCGGCATCCAGTTAAAACTACCGGGGCTGAACCTTGCCGCCGCCACAACGGCAAACGAAAAACATCTTGTTCCGGGCAGAAAAGAGTACAGTGCATTTCTGAACAGCAAAGCAGCCTTCAAACCTGACCAGTCGATCACCTTTTCAAAAAGCTCAGATCTGTTCAGCTCAGGCACTCGCCATGAAGAAGATCAGCCCTGCCATCTGATCATAGCGAAAGAAAAGATCGATGAAATCTGCAGCAAACGCTGCGCCACGGAGTTCGGCAACCCCTGCCAGCATTTCTGCCCTGCAGGGGTCTACGAAATCGATCTCCATGCCATCCCGATTCTCAAGCTCAACCCCTCCAACTGCCTTCACTGCAAAACCTGCGACATTGCCGACCCGTATGGAATCATAACCTGGACCCCACCCGAAGGCGGCGGAGGTCCCGCCTATACACTCAGCTGAGAGTCAAAAAAAAGAAACCTGCTGCCCGGAATGAGAATGCCACAAAAAAGCCAGAGCAAGCCAATGAACGCAACAATATCGCCGACGACGGTCATCGTAGGACTATCAGGAGGAGTAGATTCCGCGGTAGCGGCATGTCTGCTCATTGAACAGGGTTATAGCGTAACGGGACTGCATATACGGACCCTTGACGACAGCCCGGACAGTGCAGAACTCGTTGCATCCACGTTGGTTGTCAGCGATCTTGATGAGTACCGGTTTCCGGTTTTTTCGCTGAACCTCAGCAACTCGTTCCGAGAGCATGTCATCAAGACCTTTCAGAAGGACTATCTTGCAGGAAAAACACCTAATCCCTGCACGCTCTGCAATAAACTGATCAAGTGGGAAGGCCTCCTGAAAGGCGCACAACTTTGCGGAGCAGAGTACGTTGCAACCGGGCACTATGCAAGAATCCAGCACTCCGACAGCTCCTGCAGGCTGCTCAAGGGTGTTGATAACAAAAAAGACCAGAGCTATTTTCTCTGGATGCTCGACAGAAAGACCCTGGAAAAAACCCTCTTCCCGCTTGGAGAATACAGCAAACCCGAAGTCCGTCAACTTGCCCGGCGTTTCGGCATCAGAGCGGCAGAGAAAACAGAAAGCCAGGAGATATGCTTCGTCGGGGACAATAACTACCGGGAATTCCTCAAATCATCCATTCCCGGACTGGAACAAAGCGTGCAGGGCGGAGATATCATCGACGCAGAGGGATCGGTGATCGGTCATCATACCGGTTATCCCTTCTACACTATCGGACAGAGAAAGGGTCTTGGAATCTCCTCCAGCGAACCGCTCTACGTCACGACCATCGATCCGAAACGCAACCGGATCCACGTCGGAGGGAAACAAAAGCTTGCATGCAGCAGACTCGAAGCCGGACAGCTGAACTGGATCGGAATAGCTCCGCCCGAAAGGCCGCTGAAAGCGCTCGGCCGTATTCGCTACCGCGACCAGGAATCTGCGTGCACGATCATTCCTCTCGACGGCGACAGAATCGAAGTCCTGTTCGATGAGCCGAAAAACGCCGTCACGCCGGGTCAGGCCATCGTCTTCTACCACGAAGAAGAACTCCTTGGTGGCGGAGTCATCACAGCGGCATGTCCATCGGCCTGAACCACCCGACACCAACAACCCAACAACTCTTTTTCCATGCTTCAGCGTCAACATTTCGCAACGCTTACCTGTCTCGACATGCACTCCGGTGAAAATAATGGCGAAGACATCATCGTCATGCTGCACGGATACGGCAGTAACGAAAAAGACCTCATTCAGCTAACTCCCTACCTTGGCAGTAACCTGCACGCGATAAGTGCGAGAGCTCCCCTCCAGCTCGATATGGAAATGTATGCCTGGTTTCCCATCGAGTTTACGCCTGAAGGCATTACAGTAGACTACCCAGCAGCCAGAGCGGCCTCGAATCGTCTCAATGCCTTTCTGCATGCGATCATCGATCACTACCAGCCAAAGCATTCCAGAGTCTGGCTGATGGGCTTCAGTCAGGGCGCGGTCATGAGCTACCTGACGGCGCTCTTTGAGCCGTCCATACTCAATGGAGTCATCGCTCTGTCCGGGCAGTTCCCTGAAGCCGAGGCTGGCGCAATGCCCCAGAGCCCTCTGCTCCGGGATCTGCCATTTCTGGTAGTTCACGGAGAATACGACGATGTCCTCCCCGTCATGAACGGCAGACGATCACGGCAATGGCTTTCAAAGCAGGTCAACGACCTCTCCTACATGGAGTATCCGATGGGACACGAAATCAACAGCCAAGAACTCAATCTCATTGGCAGGTGGCTTGATGAGCAGCGCAGCAAAAAGCAGTAAGAGGGGCCTGGGTGACAAGGTAAAGAATTGATACTGAATGCGTATATTCAGGTTTTTAACTCTCTCCAGGGCAGGTCCGCCGTCAAAACATGATGGAAAATGCTCCGGGTTCGCGCAAAAACTATGTCATAATGAGGGAAACTCCACAAAGCCTGCTTGAAAAAAAAATTCTTGTGCTCGATGGTGCCATGGGTACCATGATTCAGCGCCACAAGCTTGAAGAAAAAGATTTTCGATCGGAACGGTTCGCATCACACTCTCATCCGCTGAAGGGCAATAATGATATTCTCGTGCTGACCCAGCCGGAAATCATCTACGACATCCATTGCGACTTTCTCGAAGCCGGAGCCGACATCATTGAAACCAATACCTTCAATGCCAATCCGGTATCACAGGCGGACTACGGAACCGAGGACCTTATCAAAGAGCTCAACCTGTCAGCAGCCTCCATTGCGCGAAGAGCTGCCGACGCCTACACGGCAAAAAACCCGTCTAAACCGCGTTATGTTGCCGGCTCCATGGGCCCGACCAACAAAACACTCTCACTCTCACCTGATGTCAACAACCCCGGCTACAGGGCAGTAACCTTCCAGGATGTTGTCGACAACTATATCCTGCAGCTGGACGGACTTGTTGAGGGAGGCGTTGATCTGTTGCTCGTCGAAACCGTGTTCGATACCCTTAACTGCAAGGCTGCTCTTTACGCTATAGAAGAACACAGCAGAAAAACCGGAAAAAACCTGCCCATAATGATTTCCGGTACCGTCGTCGATGCCAGCGGACGAACCCTGTCCGGCCAGACAACCGAAGCGTTCTGGATATCGGTCGCTCACACGCCAAACCTGTTGAGCGTAGGCCTGAACTGCGCCCTGGGCTCGAAACAGATGCGGCCATTCGTAGAAGCACTCTCCGGCATCGCCGAGAGCTATGTCAGTGTCTATCCCAACGCCGGCCTGCCGAACGAATTCGGAGAATATGACGACAGCCCTGAATACATGGCATCACAGATAGCCGACTTTGCCCGCTCCGGTTTTGTCAATATTGTCGGTGGATGCTGCGGAACGACCCCGGACCACATCAGAGCCATTGCCAGAGATGTCGCAGCCATAGAACCTCGCAGGAAGCCCAAAGCATCGCATGAACTCCAGCTTTCAGGCCTTGAACCGCTCCTTGTCAACAAAACCACAGGCTTCATCAATATCGGGGAACGCACCAACGTCACCGGATCGAGAAAGTTTGCCCGCCTGATCAAAGAAGAAAACTACGATGAGGCGCTTTCGGTTGCCAGAGAACAGGTTGAAAACGGGGCTCAGGTTATCGACATCAACGTTGACGAAGGAATGCTCGATTCCGAAAAGGTGATGCATGAATTCATCAACCTGATCGCTTCAGAACCTGAAATTTCCAAAGTGCCGCTCATGATCGACTCATCAAAATGGTCGGTCATTGAAAGCGGTCTGCGCTGTTCACAAGGCAAATGTATCGTCAACTCAATCAGTCTGAAAGAGGGCGAAGAACTCTTCAAGCAACGAGCGAAGAAAATCCTGCAGTACGGCGCAGCGACTGTTGTGATGGCGTTCGATGAAAAAGGACAGGCCGACAGCCTTGAACGACGTATAGAAATCTGCAGCCGGGCCTACAGCATTCTCTGTGAAGAGGTGGGGTTCCCCCCTGAGGATATCATTTTCGACCCGAACGTTCTGACTGTCGCAACAGGTATTGAAGAGCATGACAATTACGCGGTCGATTTCATCGAATCTGTCCGTTGGATCAAGCAGAACCTTCCCTTTGCAAAAATTTCCGGAGGAATCAGCAATGTCTCATTCTCGTTCAGGGGCAACAACCCGGTCCGGGAAGCTATGCATGCTGCATTTCTGTACCACGCGATCCATGCTGGTCTGGATATGGGCATCGTCAATGCAGGGCAGCTTGCTATTTACCAGGATATCGAGCCGGAACTGCTTGAAAGGGTCGAGGATGTGCTGCTCAACCGCAGAAAGGATGCAACCGAACGCCTTGTGGATTACGCTGGATCAATGATCAGCGAAGACACGACGAAAAACAGCCCGAAAAAGGCCGAGTGGCGCAACGAAAGCGTCGAAAAACGTCTTGAGCATGCACTTATCAAAGGTATCGTCGATTTCATCGATGAAGATATTGAGGAGGCTCGTCTGAAGTATGCAAGCCCGCTCAAAGTCATCGAAGGTCCGCTGATGCACGGCATGGATGTCATTGGGGACCTCTTTGCCGCAGGAAAAATGTTTTTGCCGCAGGTCGTCAAAAGTGCAAGGGTCATGAAAAAAGGGGTCGCCTATCTGATCCCCTTCATCGAAGAGGAGAAAAGGAAGGGGAACGATAGCTCCGCCGCGGCCAAAGTCCTGCTTGCAACCGTCAAAGGCGATGTGCATGATATCGGCAAGAACATTGTTTCGGTCGTCCTGGCCTGCAATAACTATGATGTTGTCGATATCGGCGTCATGATGCCCTGCGAAAAAATTCTCGATGCCGCTGAAAAAGAACATGCCGATATCATCGGCCTGAGCGGCCTGATCACCCCCTCTCTCGACGAGATGGTCCATATCGCTAAAGAGATGGAGCGCCGTGGCATGACAATCCCGCTTCTGATCGGCGGCGCCACGACCTCGAAAGTCCATACCGCCGTTAAAATCGCGGAACACTATTCGGGCCCTATTGTCCATGTTCTTGATGCATCGCGAAGCGTTCCTGCCGTAAACAACCTTGTCACGCCATCCCTGAAAACCAACTATGTTGAGAAGTTGCTGGCCGGCCAGGAAGAACTGCGCAGGAAACATAAGGAAAAAAATGCCGCTAAAACCTATCTGAGCATCGCTGAGGCAAGAAAAAACCACGCAGAGCTCTCATGGAACGATGCGCCACCTGCGCCACCACTCAAGCCGGGAATCACCACGTTCGACAGGGTTTCTCTCGACGAACTGCGAGAGTATATCGACTGGACTCCCTTCTTCAGGGTATGGGAAATTCATGGCCTCTGGCCTGCGATCAAAAGCGACCCCCACTATGGAGAAGAAGCGACAAAGCTGTACGACGATGCAAACCGCCTGCTCGATACCATGTGCGCTGATACCTCATCACTGCAGGCTCGCGGCGTTGCAGGGATCTTCCCTGCCAACAGCAACGGGGATGATATCGAGGTCTACACCGATGAGGAACGAACAACGCTGCGCTGCACACTGCACACCCTCCGCCAGCAGGCAGAACAGAAACAAGCCTCACCGAACCTTGCGCTTGCGGATTTCATCGCCCCGAAATCAAGCGGAATCAAGGATTACATCGGCTGTTTCACCCTGACAACGGGCCATGGCCTGCAGGAAATCATGGACCGCTTTGCAGAAGACCATGACGATTACCACAGGATAATGGCACAAGCCCTCGCTGACCGCCTTGCCGAAGCGTTCGCCGAGATGCTGCACAGAAAAGTTCGAATGGAACTGTGGGGTTATGCTCCTGACGAATCACTCGATCATGATCAGCTGATCGGTGAAAAATATCGTGGTATACGACCTGCTCCGGGATATCCCGCATGTCCCGATCATACTGAAAAACCGAAGATTTTCGATCTGCTCAACAGCGAAGCCGCCACAGGAGTCACCCTGACCGAAACCTTCGCCATGAATCCGCAGGCATCGGTTTGCGGGCTTTATTTCGCTCATCCGGAGGCGAAATACTTTATCCTCGGTCAGATAGGAAAAGATCAGGTGGAAGAGTATGCCGAACGAAAAAAAATGACGAGGTCGGAGGTTGAAAAATGGCTGGCGCCAAACCTCAACTACACGCCCTGACCAACGATACCAAAACCCCGTCGAAAGCGGGGTTTTGCATGATCAGAATGTACAGCTTTCTATAGTCTTATAGGGAAAAGAGCGATCAAGCGCATTCAGAACGGCCGCATCGCGATTATAGACATCGTTGCGGAAGAGCACTTCATCTCCTTCGGCAACGGCTGTCAGATAGAGCAGAAAAACAGGAATCGGTCTGGAAAGATTGACCGTTCTGGTTTTACCCGATGAAAGCGCACTCTCAATCTGCTCAGGACTCCACCCAAGGAGAACGCCTGCAAGATCCAGGGGATTTTCGAGACGAATGCATCCGTGGCTGAAAGCCCGCTCGCTTCTGTCGAAAAGATGCTTGCCTGGCGTATCGTGCAGATAGACGAAATGGCGGTTGGGAAACATGAACTTCACTCTGCCAAGCGCATTGCGGACACCGGGAGGCTGGCGTAACCGATAGGGAAACGAACCGGCACTGTAACCGGCCCAGTCGATCGATGAAGGATCGACGACATTGCCGTTACGATCAATCACCTGCAAGCCGTTACGGCTCAGATAACCCCCATCGCTCTTCATTGATGGGAGGGCTTCCTTTTTAAGAATTCCGGGGGGCACGTTCCATGAAGGATTGAAGATCAGGTAGCGCATGTCGGCCCTGAAAACAGGCGTCTTCCAGAAAGGTTCACCGACGATCACTCGCGACGACCAGGTTAACGCTCCGTTTTCGACATACTGAATGGTAAACCCTGCAATATTGACCATAATGAAGGTCGGCTCGAGCTTGGTGATAAACCAGCGATAACGTTCAAGATTGATCCTGATCTGCTCGACCCGTTGCGAAGCGCTTATGTTGAGCGCCTCAAGCGTTCTGGGGCCGACAACTCCGTCAACCTCGAGACCGTTACGCCGCTGAAAAACCATGACGGCGTCAACGAGCTCTTTCGAGTAGACCATTGCAGAATCAGCAAATGATGTATCGACGGTAGCGAGGGAAACCGCCTCGCCGGTAATCTCCAATCGCCTTCTAAGAACGGGAATTCTTTCATCTCTATCACCTTCATGCCTTATCGACGGGCCGGCCGGGATCGAAGGCCACCCTCCGTCGGACTCATAGTCCCGATACCTGGCAAGAGCCTTTTTGAGGCTCAGGTACTTCGGATGGACCGGACGGATCTGCTCAAGTGCCGCGGCAATTGAATCCCCCTCAATGGCGTTCTGCAGGCGCCACAGAAGGCCATCGCCGTTGAAGCCATTGGAGATATTCCAGTTGGAATCAAGTTTTTCAGGATCAACCTTACCATTCATCAGATGCCAGGAGAGCTTGAACAACGCGTCACTGAGCAGAAGATCGTAGCGAGCCTGCAGAAATGGGGTTGAAGGCGGATCAGAAGTAAAACGTTTTATTTCAGCAAGATGATAGTCTTCAGGATTCAGCCCGTCAGCTTCAGCCCCCTCTATGGCACGAATCAGTTCATTAATCTGTTTGCGTTTCGTCCAGACGGGAGCAAACTGCCGCTCCTGATAAAAAATGGAAAGCAACTCGTTGAAAGCAACTTTCTCACTACCGACCTGGAGGGCGATATCCTGCTGCAGCTGCTCAATATGACACCGGATATTTTCTCCTACTTCACTATCAAAAGAGCTCGAAGCAGTTGCATTGCGAGCGGCTGCACTGCCCGATTCAGCAGTATAACCAGCAACAGGGCTGGCAAGTGCCGCTGCAAAAACAAAGGCAAGAATAATGGCACCCATAGATATGCGTCTTCTGGTTATGAACGACGAGATGCTCCGCCACCGGACTGCATCGCAAAATCAGGCTTCACAAGACGGGAATCATAGACGTAGCTGTCGTCGCCGTTATAGATAAAAAGGCAGGACCCCCCTTTGATGAGATCGATAACACGGTGGGAGCTCCCCATAGGCAGCGCGGGACACCCGAGGCTCCTGCCGAGACGGCCGTGGCGCTTGATAAACGCTTCAGAGACGTAATCGGCACCGTGAATCACGATATTGCGCGTTTCAGCATTACTGTTGATCCCTCGTTCGATACCTTTGAGGCGAAGAGAATATCCATGCTTGCCCTGATAGGTCTGGCCCGTCACGAAAAAGCCGAGGCTGCTTTTGAACGAACCGGGAATATTGGAAAAACTCATAGCCATGTTCTGGCCGCTGTTTTTACCATGAGCAACAAGCGACGAGGCCAGAAGCCGATTGTTGTTGACATCGATAACGAACATGCGTTTCCTGACCGACGGCTTGTTGTAATCGATAATAGTCAACACATCGTTATTACCCAGGACACCATTGTCGCGAAGCCGCATATAACCGCTGACCGCCATCTGAAGAGTCTTGTAATCAAGATTACTGCGGACCTCCGGCAGACGATAGATGGTTTCAATATGTTTCTCAACAGGAAGCTTTCGTAAAGACGTTGCATCGGCCTGAAAAGGCATACAAAGCAGCAGGAAGGCAAAAAGAGCAAATACTCTGGGTGTCATACATCATTCTCCTTATGGTTATTCAACAATCTCCAATGACGCGTGCAATCCACCAGGGACGCCCCCGGGATAGAGAATCACAGGGCATCTCCAGTCGCGCACCGGAAGCACAAAAACATCAGCGACAAGACCGTCATACCATCTCCAATCCGATCTGCCTGATACATTACAACAAAAAGTCCAATTTAATATACAAACTTTTGAATCCTTTCCAGCCACCGGGCAGAGCTCCAGTCCCGCGGCCGGGACAAAGCCTGAGAGCGGCCAATCTCCTTTTCAGGTGCGATCGTCTCTGCAGAATTCCACATCAGCCTGAGAAAGGCGTTGACAAAGCAGCATAAGGCGACGGGCAGCAAACCAATTGACGAAAAAACCGGCAACCGCCTCCCATAGCACTATCCAGGCTATAATCGTCAACCCCTCATACACCAGCGTCAGGGGCAGCCATGAGCCGGGCGGAAGCAGAGCTCGAAGCTGGATTGTCAAGGTAAGCAGCAGAAAACCAGCCATAACCATCAACAGGCTGACTCTCGCTGTTTTGCGCGCTCTGGAGCGTTCAAGAGCGGAGCGATAGCGAAAATATTCATGAACTCCCCTGATGACGCGTGCCTCAAGAGACTTTTGCAGCTCTGTCGCAAAAGAAAAGCGGATGATAAAACCAATCGGACCTATCTCCCGCACGCATTCAAGCAGATAATCAACAAGATCAGAGGCGAGATCTTTTTTATGATAAGGAGCGCGCCGGTCAAAATGCTCGAAAAGCTGATCAACCTCTCCGGCGGCCACATCGATAACAACCCTGCCATCCTGCAGTGAAGAATATCGCTCCAGAACAGGCTTTTTCATTGCCTTATCAATCGGTTGTGTCTCATCAACGCAAAACCAACCACTCTATCGGGAAAGAGCCCAGCGGCAAAACACCTTCGCTTTGATGACAAGAGTCCCAGGAGAAACTTCAGTCGATGGCGAGGCGGCCTCCAGTTTCCGGACCGGCATGGCATCAAATTCACCCACAGGATAGAACGGAGAAAAAGCTGTCTGCAGATCCAGAAGAACTCCAAGAGAAACGTTGGCAGCTTTAGCCATGACCTCTGCATCGGTACGGGCTTGACGCACGGCATCGGCTAGAGCGGCTCGTCGAACCTCCTCATTGCGGGAACTGGTAAAAACGATGCCTTGTATCTCATCCGCACCGGCCTTGACCGACGAATCAATGACACGTCCAGCATTTTCCAGCCGTCGAACTGTAACATGAAGCATATGGGTCGAGGTATATCCTTTAAAAACTCTTCTCCTGGAGGCATTATCCCACTCCCATTGCTGACGAACGCCATAAGAGACGCTCGACGCATCTTCTGCAAGAACGCCTTGAGTCCTGAGAGCATCCTGAACCCTCCTGTATTTCTCGGCAGTTCGGCCGGTGGCCTCTGAGGCTGAAGGAGCAGTATCGGTTAAAAGGACAGTAAACTCAACCATATCGGGGCGTATAGAAGCGCTGCCGGTCGAAGAAACCGCAACTGAGGAATCCGCTGCAGAAAGCGGCAACGAGAAGAAAAGCAGAAGAAGAGAACAATGCAAGAACGTGTAACTGATGATTTTCATCTTGCTTCTTCGTTGATTCTTATTGGATGTCAATGGTTGAACACCAGAATGGTATCGTATTTTTGTAACTTGCAGGAGTATCAAAACGTTCCGTATCCATAAAAACAACAAGACATGATCTCATTATGCGCAAACTGATCCCGATTCTTATGCTCGCCCTGTTTCAGATCTCCATCTTTGCAGGATGCCAGCAGAACGGCGAAAAACAGGCAGAAAAACGCGCTGCCGAATCATCATCCGGCTCGATGAGCGGCGGCCTTTTCAACAAGGGATTTGAAGGCATTCTGCACATGCAGATCTCAACACCGGATCAGCAACCCCAGAACGCTCAGCTCTTCATCGCTCAGGAAGGAACCCGGTTTGAAATGAACATCATGAACCCCGGCACAGACCAGGTCATGATGCGGATCGTCACCTTCACGCCCTCTGCAGAACCAAACCTGCTCTATACGCTTAACGAAAAAAACAAGACCTACAGCGTTATAGACATGGAGAAACTCCAGGATGATATGGAGGAGCTTGTCGAAGAAGAGTCTGATGACGAGTTCACGGTTGAAAAACTCGGGACCCAGACCCTTCACGGCTACAAATGCACACACGTCCGCATGACCGACCAGCATGGCGAAACGGAACTCTGGCTGACAAAGGACCTCCTGAGCGCAGCGGATTTTGCCAGACTGCAGCGAAGCACCAATAAGGAGAGCAATACTATGGAAGCTGCAATGAAAAAAGCCGGCCTTGAGGGCTTTCCGCTTAAAACACTCGACAAAACAACCGGAACAACCATGGAATTTGTTGAAATCGAACGGACATCTCTTGATGCCTCACTCTTCAATGTTCCGAAAGGCTACACAAAAAAAGAGTCTGCAGTTCAGATGATGATACCCGAAATCAGTGACGAACAGATGAAACAGATGGAAAACATGCAGGAGATGATGAATGAAGAAGATATGCAGGAATTCCAGAATATGATGAAAGATATGCAACAGCAAATGGGCGGAAAAGAATAGCAGGTCCTTCGATCCCTGCATCCTCAGCAAAGCCGTCTTTTCCTGATCCCCCGGAAAAGGCGGCTTTTTTCCTGATCTCCACTCAAAGAGGGCGTCTCCACTCCCCTCCATGAACACCGGCAATATCACGATATGCCAACACGACGGCACATGCGCTCACCGGAATGGTCACCAGCAGCCCGATACCAAATGCCAGAACTCCAAGAAGGTTGATGAGCGCAAGCAGCAGGCCGAAAACAAAGAGTGAAAACCAGTTTTTTGTCACGATCCTGCGGCTGGTCTCCATCGCCTGCCAGAAATCCATCCGGTAGTCAACGATAAACGCGGTCGTAAACATGTATCCAACGGCAAGGTAAATGCCGGGCAAAAGAAACAGCACCATGCCGATAGTCACAAGAATCCCTGTCAGAAAACCGGCAAGAACCAGAGGAAGAAAGGAGTTGAAGCCCTGAAAAAAGTCGCTGAACCTGAACGCTTCACCCTGAATCTTTTTCAGGGTCACGATCACATATCCCGCGTAGAGAGGACTCATGACAGCAGTCAAAGCAATCGAACCGAAGATATCAAGCTTTGAAAGAACTGCGGTTAAGAGAAAAAGAATCAGGGTAAATCCTGAAAACTCAGCGGCATGTGCCTTGAAAAAGTCCCATGATTCACTGATATAGTCACTCATATTGACCTCATAGCCTTCGTCTATCACCCTGTCAAAAAGATGCGTATCGACCTTCCTTCCAAAATCAAACGGTTGTGCTCCGGGTTCCATAGTCATCTCCCTTTCATCAAATTGTGCAACAAAAAATCAGCATTACAGCGACAAAGTCGCTCAGAAAAAACATACGCATGTTTTACATAAGCTCCTAAAACAGACAGAGAGAAGCAGAACGCTCAATCACCTGGATGCGTTACAGAAAAGAAAAAACATTTCGTCAATGAATCGCAACGACCGCCATGCTTGAAAACTTTTTCAAACCGCCGGATCCCCTGGCATTCACCGAGAGAATGGTTGAACACTCTTTCAGCGTTCCAAATATTTCGACCGCTGAACTCGAAACATTGATAGCACAAAAAGCACCGATAGTGCTCTTCGATGTTCGTCAGCAGGAGGAATACGATACAAGCCATATCCAGGGAGCGATTCATCTTGACCCGCGCATATCAAAAGACGATTTCATAGCAGCACACAAAAAAAAGTGTCAGGAAAAACATCTGGTTTTTTACTGCTCGGTAGGTCACAGAAGTTCGGAAATGATTGCAAAACTCGACGAATGCAGAAAACAGACTGAAGCCTCGGCGTGCAGCAACCTCAAAGGAGGCATCTTCCGCTGGTACAACGAAGGGCGTCCTGTCGTTACCGGCAATGGGGTTACCGATGCAATCCATGAATACAATGCACTGTGGGCAATGATGATTAAAAAACGCAAGCCTTAATGCCTGGCCTCTGCGTCGTCAGGGTTGAGGGTCACGATACCGATGGCTTTCCCCTGCTGTCGGTCTTTGTCGCCTGGGTCCTGAAGCGGCTGATAAACATCAGGATTTCCCCTGAAGCAGTCAGGCCGGCAACAGCGCCATCCTGCCAGATGCCGTTTTCCGGCGACCAGCGGCTCCCCACCGGATCGCCCTGGTTCTGATGGATATTATGCACGCCCTTGCCGACCCGGAATGGCTCACCGAAAACAAACAATTTGACAGCACGCTTCAGCACAAGCTCCAGGTCCCTGAACGCTTCAAGAGAGGATCCATAGAACCATGGAAAACATCCCTCAGCCGGGTCAGCCACACCGGGCTCGGTTCTCTCACGAACATGAAGACACTCTTGCGTAGAGCGCAGAAGAGGACTGCGAAGATAATCGAGAGCCCCTCCCCCCCTCTCGGACACAAGCATATGCCACCCTGGCGAGAGGTCGACAACCGCTTCAAGATCGTTCCTGCTGATTCTGAGCACACGCCATTGAAGCCCGTCTTTCTGCTTTTTCGAATCAAGATCAACAGCGCATCGAAAAAGTGCGCTTCCGGCACGAACGAGGATAGTACAGTGATAATATTCAGTATCACTCCTGCCGCTGTCGCACTCATACGAATGAAGAGTACCGACAAGAACGCCGTATCCGTCAATCAAAGACATAAAAAAATCGTTTATCGTTATTCGATGCCGGCTCTTGATTGCTGCAATCCGGCTGTAAGCAACGGCATGCAACACGACACAAGCAATTGGTTATCATAATAGTAATCATTTTGATCCTCACTGCCACACCCCTCGGGCAGGCTGGCAAAGCCCGACCATAAAGACATAAAAAAATCAGGTGATTTATATACTATGTTATATCGAGAAAAGTAATGGCCGTTTTACCCATACAATATTGCCACGATCATGGAGTCGATACAGCAAGAACTTCTGCATATATGGACTATTCTGACCACACCTGTCATTGCAATCGGACAGGCCGAGGTCTCATTCTGGAAAATTTTAACGATTATTGTCTCTATAGGACTGGTCGTCGCTGCAGCAAAATTTCTCAAACGGCTGATCGCCGGAAAACTGCTTGTCCATACCGTCCATGATGAGGGAACCAGAGTCGCTCTCGGAACTATCCTGCAATACCTGATCGTCTTTTTCGGCTTTCTTCTTGTCCTTCAGTCTGCAGGCATAGACCTCAGCACACTGACCGTTCTGTCGGGAACCATTGGTATTGGTATCGGTTTCGGCCTTCAGAATATTGTCGACAACTTTTTCAGCGGCCTGATCATTCTGCTTGAACGCCCGATCAAAATAGGCGACCGTATCGAAGTAGGCAGTATTAATGGTGATGTGGTGAGAATCGCCATCCGCTCGACAACCGTCAAGACCAATGACAACATCAACATCATCATCCCTAACTCAGAGTTCGTCTCAAAACAGGTCATCAACTGGAGCCACACCGACCGCAACGTCCGGGTTACCATTCCTGTCGGGGTTTCCTATAAATCGGACCCGAAAAAAGTCCGTGACGTGCTCCTCAAAGTAGCTGAAAATCATCCGGCAATTCTGGAAAAGCCCTCACCGGATGTGATTTTTTATGAATTCGGTAACAGCTCCCTTAATTTTGAACTCAGGGTCTGGACCAGAACGCATATACAGATTCCAAGAACGCTGCGAAGTGAAATCAACTATCGGATTTTCGAGGCATTCACCAAATACGGCATCGAAATTCCTTTCCCCCAACACGATATCCATTTCAAAAGCAGCGACATCGCCTTTTCCGGCTCTTCCGATACAGAAAGCCGCGACTCGCGGTCAGGATAAATGCTTCACATATTGTACATTATGATAGACTGCGCCAGCAAGAGGAAAACGCGCTTCAATCGTCGGATATGCCCTGAAACAAGCAGCGTCCCCACACCGCGCATCCCTGTGACCTGATCAACTTATTTTCCCCGAAGGAGAACAATCCATGCAACAAGATCCTATCGATACCCTTTCCATCAATACCATTCGTCTGCTTGCCGCAGACATGGTCGAAAAAGCCGGATCCGGGCACCCCGGTATGCCAATGGGGGCCGCCCCCATGGCCTATGTTCTCTGGACAAAAATCATGAAACACAATCCCCGGGATCCGCATTGGCTGAACCGTGACCGTTTCGTCCTGTCCGCAGGTCACGGTTCAGCCCTGCTCTACTCGCTTCTCCACCTCTGCGGCTATGAGCTGACCATGGAGGACCTGCAGCAGTTCCGGCAGTGGCAGAGCAGAACTCCGGGGCACCCTGAATACCGCCATACCCCCGGTGTTGAAATGACGACAGGACCGCTCGGTCAGGGCATAGCAACCGCTGTCGGCATGGCTGTCGCCGAACGGTTTTCTGCTGAACGCCTGAACCGTCAGAGCTTCAATATTATTGATTATCATACCTATGTCATCTGCGGAGACGGCGATCTTATGGAAGGCATCTCTTCCGAAGCAGCCTCCATTGCCGGCCATCTCAAGCTCGAAAAACTGATCTGCCTCTATGACGACAACAGGATCTCCATCGAAGGCCCGACCAGCCTCGCATTCACTGAAAATGTCGGCAAACGGTTCGAGGCTTTCGGCTGGAATGTTCTGGACGTTGACGGTAACGATCCCGAGGCGGTCGAAGAGGCGTTGCGGGAAGTCAGAAAAGGAACAGGCAAACCAAACCTGATCAGGGCAACCACCAACATCGGCTATGGAAGCCCGAACAAGCAGGACAATGCTGCATCCCATGGA